>Ga0181518_10000128_pt1 | contig 84517 bp, 80 predicted proteins | sample PEATcosm2014_Bin_28_FD_119751 | JGI IMG/M metagenome (GOLD analysis project Ga0181518, IMG submission 119751) | Peatland microbial communities from MTU Mesocosm Facility, Houghton, MI, USA - PEATcosm2014_Bin01_60_metaG | ecosystem: Environmental > Terrestrial > Soil > Wetlands > Peat | place...
AGACATTGCTCACGAGGACGGAGGATATCGCCCTCACGTCCGAGTCAACGTCCTGGGTGACGGTTTACAACTGGCCGGTTTTCAGATGACCCTCACTGGCCGGTTTTGGGTGACCCCCGAGGCCACCTTCGAACTACTGTAATCTTAGTTGTTGCCGGATTCATCGGTACAGGTGTCATCTCATGGACAAGAATTAACAATGATCGGGCGCATAAAGTCGAAATGGAGGAACTAAATAGTAAGCTCCAGTGGGTCGCAGACCAGAACGCCAAGATCTTAACCGGATTTATCTCTGGTCGATCTTCCTCATCGCCTGTCGCCACTAAACCAACGGAAGTATCACGAAGAAGAAATATTCTGGCTCTATTGCGCAACGAGTATATTCTTTCTCACACCGCGCTTGATCCCGCATTGTTGGCCGGGACCAAGCAGCCGCCCACTGGTTGGATAAACGAACGCTTAAAGCAACTCGGAGAGACCTGGAATGTTGAGAGGCCACCACTGAAGGTCAGGAGGTGGGAGATCATGCCCTATGCAATTGGGAAGAAACTAACCGCTCGGATACATATCGTCAATCCAACTGAAGAACTACGCAATTTTATGGTTGTGTTTAACCGGGGAATGGCTCCAGACTATGTTGACGACTATGATGCCAGGAAGTCACTTGAAGATACGCTGTGGACCCAGGTAGAGACAGTTGCCAAGACGGCCCATGCCACGATGACGCTTCCAATCGGTGACACTGATGTATCTTTCCCCGTAGAAAGTCAAAACACTCTGACATCCCAGGATATCGATAAACTAAACAACGGTTTTGCATTTTACCTTATGGCACTTATAGTATTAGATACTGGCCAACGGCTAGAATCCTGCATTCGTGTGACGGCGAACGAACCGTTGGGTGCATATGGTTATTGTATAGAGCATAACTAGGCATTAAGCAGTTCCTTAAGGTCCCAAACGTGATTCGTGATCCTCGCCTCCATGGCCGGGGTGACCCTCAGCGATCCATGAAGCTGGCAGAAATTGTAGAACCCGAAGTGCAGCGCAACCGCAGCCCCGTGATTCTCCAGGAAGGGTGTACTCTTGTGGTACACCAAATGGTATTCTGTTGGATGCCAGAAAGTATAATATGAGAACTGCCAGAAAGCGTCGGAGCCTGCCACCGGCGGCCACGGCCGCTTCCCGAAAAGTCGTTGTCGACTTTCCCGCGCCACTATTCAGGGAAACCGAACGCGTCGTCGCCGAAACTGGCACCAACCGTAGCAAGCTGATCCGCTGCGCTGTTGAGCAGTACCTGGAAGCGTTACAGCGCAAGAGGCTGGAGCAGGAACTGGCTGCCGGGTATGTGGCCAATTCGGCCCTCGACCGCAGAATTGCGGAGGAGTTCTCCGCCGTGGACTACGAGACTTTCTAAATGCCTGGGAAATGCCTGCGGGGCGACATCCTCGATATAAGCCTCGATCCGACCGTTGGTCATGAGATCAAGAAAACGAGGCCCTGCCTGGTGGTGCAAAACGACATTGGCAATCGTTACTCCCCGATGACCATCGTGGTGCCGGTGGAAGGGGCGGAACATATCGCCAAGCCTTACCCAATCGCAGTCTTGATTCCCAAGGGCGAGGGTGGATTGACCAAGGACAGCGTGGCGCTGTGCAACCAGATTCGCTCGGTGGACGAGGCGCGATTCGGGAAAACGCGTGGCCACGTTTCCTCCGGCACCATGGCCAGGATCGACCGGGCGCTGAAGATCAGCCTCGGTCTGGCGTAGCCGGGTGAAATCAACGGTCGCTCAAGCCCCACTTGAACCAGGAGCGCAGGTCTCAAGCGGCGCGGTAAACGGTGTATGATCGGGAAAAGGCACTCATGAGGGAAGGCTTGAAAGCAGCGCGAGGGTGCAGGCGTGCACTGGCGGTGTGGTTGGCCGCGGTGCTGTTGCTGCTGCCCGGGATGCCGGCGCTCGGGTTGCTGCGCGGCAACGGCGATTGCACCATGGCGTGCTGCCGCGGTAAGAGCGCATGTCGTTGCCGAAGGGCGCGCGCGGCGGGGTCCGCTGCGACGAGACCGGCCTGGAGCGCGGCGCCTGGATGTCTGAATCCGGGATGCTGCGGGCTGGGGATCGGCAATTCGGGCGATTTGAGTTTTCTCGCGCCGGAGGGTGTGGCTGAGCGGATATGCCGGGTGGTGGAAGGCGTTCGCGCTTGCCGGCAGCCGGCCGCGGCAGATAGCACTTACTCAGAGTTATATCAACGGCCGCCGCCTGGCGACCTCGCATAAACATTTCCCAGGGGTGGTGAGCGGGGTGAGAACCCGCGGATTGCGAGGTCTTCATGATACGAGTGCAAAGTCTGGTGGCGATGTGTCTGTTGAACGCGGGGGTGGTGTGGGCTACGGTTTTCGGAACGGTGCGCGGGGTGGCGCACGATCCCAGTCACCGGCCCATTGCGGGAGCGGAGGTGACGCTGCGGGAAGTGGGGTCGGCGTACCAACAAAATGGACTTACCGATGCGGCCGGTGGGTTTGAATTTCTGGCGGTGCCGGTGGGGGAGTACACGGTGCGCGTGCGGTCTGCGGGGTTCGCCGATGCGGAGCAAGCGGTGGTGGTGGTCTCGGGCCACGCGCCGGTCTTGCACGTGCAGCTTGGGCTGGCGGTGGAGACGACGGCGGTCGAGGTCTCGGAAACGCCGGATGCGGCGAGCTTGCTGTCTTCGACTCCGGAAACGCTGGTGACGCGGCAGACCATCGATTCGATACCGGGTGCGGATCTCAGCAACAGCCTGGCGATGATCACGAACACGGTGCCCGGAGCGTACATGACACACGACCAACTGCATATGCGGGGCGGACACCAGGTGACATGGGCCATCGATGGGGTGCCGATTCCGAATACGAATATTGCGAGCAATGTGGGGCCGCAGATCGATCCGAAGGACATCGATACGCTGGAAGTGATGCGCGGCGGGTACTCGTCGGAATATGGCGACCGCACGTACGGGGTGTTCAACGTGGTTCCGCGCACGGGGTTCGAGCGGGACCGCGAAGCGGAGTGGAATTCGACCTACGGCACGTTTCATCAGACCAACAGCCAGTTCAACCTGGGCGACCACACGGAGCGGTTTGCGTGGTTCGGCTCGGTGAACGGCAACCGCAGCGATTACGGCCTGGAGACACCCGGGCCGGACGTGCTGCACGACCGCGTTTGGGGGCTGGGCGGGTTCGGGTCGCTGATGTACAACGTGGACGCGAACAACCAATTGCGCTTCGTGACGTCGGTGCGGAGGGACGATTACCAGATTCCCAACGACGACGATGCGGAGGCGGCAGGCGTGCGCGACGTGGAGCGCGAGCGCGATGCGATGGCGGATTTCACATGGGTGCATACGGTGGCGCCGGGACAATTGCTGACGGTGGCGCCGTTTTTTCACTTCAACCGCGCGAACTACGATGGCGACCCGAACGACACGCCGGTGGCCACCACTCAGCACCACGATTCCACCTACGCCGGCGGGGAAGCGGCCTACCACCTGCTGACCGAGAGGAATGACGCGCGGATCGGCGTGTACGCATTCGGGCAGCACGATTACGAATATACTCATTTGGTGGCCAACGACGGATCGGGGGCGAATGCCCTGCAACAGGATGTCATCGGCGGACAACTCGAGGCCGTCTTTCTGGAGGACCAATTCAAAGTCACCGATTGGCTCAGGCTGACCGGAGGGCTGCGGTTGACGCACTTCTCCGGAGCGATTTCGGAGAATGCGGCCGATCCGCGCGTGGGGGCGGCGGTGCGCATCCCGAGGCTCCATTGGGTGCTGCGCGGGTTTTTCGGCGAATACTACCAGGCGCCGCCACTGGCGACGCTTTCGGGCCCGCTGCTGGATTATGCCGTGACACAGGGTCTGGGAATAATACCGCTGAAAGGTGAGCGCGACCAGGAGAATCAAGCGGGGCTCACCATACCGCTGCGCGGGTGGACGTTCGACGTGAACAGCTTCCGCCAGCGCGCGCGGAACTTTTTCGATCACAATGCGCTGGGCAACTCGAATGTGTTCTTGCCGCTTTCGATTGCGGGCGCGCGCATACGCGGCTGGGAATTCACGCTGCGGTCGCCGCGGCTGTGGCGGAGCGCGGGAGCATCGCTGGTTTACTCGAACCAACTGGCGGAGGGTTTCGGCGCGGTGACGGGCGGCCTGACCGACTTTTCTCCGCCGCCCTCTGGCTACTTCCTTCTGGATCACGATCAGCGCCACACGCTGCACGCGAACTTCGACGCGCGCTTACCGCGGAGAGTGCTGGTAAACGCCGGCGTGTATTACGGGTCGGGGTTCACGGATGGCTCGAGCATCACTCCCAAACATCTTGAACCCCACGTCACGTTGGATGGCTCGGTGGGGAGAGAATTGGGGGAGAACTGGTCGGTATCGGTAGTGGCGCTGAATGTTGCGAACCGGAGGTTCCTGCTGGATAACAGCCAGACTTTCGGAGGCACGCACTACGCGGACCCACGGCAGATTTACATGCAGGTGAGGTACCGGTTCCGGTTCTGAGGGGTTGCCCGCTTGTCTGTGCTTCCCCGGCCGGCGCCAGTTCATTCCGCTGGCGGCGCCATGCGCGATCCGGGCGTGATGATGACTTCTCCGGTTGACCTCAGGCAGATTTCGTAGATCCGGTCGGGTTCCAGAAGCATGTAGGGCGCGTCGCCGTGGATGGCCCGCACGCCGCGCTCCTTGGCCAGTTTCTCGTCGTTGGCAAGGTCCCAGAAGTGCTTCCAGAGATCCTTCTCGAATTCGCTGGCCGCTTGCCGCTCCGCGTAGACCTCGGGCACCTGGCCGTCCTTGTCGATGCCGAAGCCATCTTCGGCCCGCATGGTGCTGGAGAAAATCCGGCGAAACACCATGAGCGCCCCGCCCTTGATAGGGTCGCCCTGCTCGATGAAGTGGTCGTCGAACTTGATCACCAGGGTGTCAAAATAGACTTCCTGCCCCGGCAGAGTGAACTCTCGAGAGGCATTGACCGGCTTGCCGGCGTCGTCAACCTCGGTGAACCGAATCGTGGTTTGCAGGTTGCCCTGCTGGTCCTTCGCCTGTCGAAGAACCTCTACGCGTGCCCGGCGGTCGATGCGCTGCAGAATCTTCAGGTAGGCTTCGAGGCGCTGGTTGTCTTGCTCGAGCTTGAGAATGGTCCCGTGCTGCTCGCGGATCTGGTCTTGCAGTGCCTGGCGCGGCTTGACGACCAGTTCATAGGACAGATAGACGCTGGCGGCGGCGACTGCGACCAGCACCACGGACGCGACAAAGGACCGAATGGGGAAATGACGGCCGCTGCTCATAGGAGCCTCGTCGCTGCGCGACTCAGCGCCGCGATTGGCGATGCGCGCCGCCACCCAGCCCGCCTAGATCGATGATCACCGCGATCAGCAGCCACAGAAGATTGATCCCCGCCGTGGGCATGTTGCTGTTAATTTCCCAGGCATACACGATCGTGGTGAGCGGCAGGAAAATGAAGCCGAGTACTGGCAGTACCAAGCCGTTGTGGAAAGCGTGCTGCAGGTAGGTCGAGAAGTACCACATCAACGCGAGCGCGATGCGCGGAAACACCAGGATGACGAGCAGGAGGAAACAAGGCATAGTCGGTTCTCGGCGGTTGTTAGAGCACGTACGGTACCGTTCAGGTGAAAACCGTGGCGCAGGCGGGATATGAGGATTTGGCGGAGATTGTCGCGGAATGCGGGTTTGACGACTAGGCTGGAGGAGCAAAAATTGCACTCGATGTGGCGGATTCTGCAGGTTCCCCGCCGCCCTCGTCACTTCTTCAGTGTGATCAGACGGTCTTCCCGGGGGAAGGTTTCCACCACAATATCCTTATAGAGGACTTGCTGCTCCCCGTTGAAGCCGTGAAGTTGGACGCCGATGGGGCCAACCTTGATGCGATTGGGGTCGGGCTCGCGCCATTCCATGATCTGGACGCCATTGAACGCCGAGCGCACGCGGTTGCCTTGCGCCAGAATTTCCACCTTGACCCAATCGTGCTGGCTGGTGACTTTCTCGGTGGTCAAATAGTAAACGCGAAGGGCCTTGGCCTCGATATAGTCCCACATACTGGGGATGGGGAAGATCACCAGCGGGCCGCGCGTGTTCCACTTATTGGCGCCTTCCTCCAGCACCTGGCCCCAAAAGCAGACGCCCGCGTGGTTCTCGGATTCCACCATCTTGGACGATAGCGTGAGGCGGAAATCGGTGTAATTGTCCTTGGTGAACAGAAAGCTGGTGGGCACTCTGCCGCTGGACTTCCCGACGATAGCGCCATCCTCAACCGACCACCAGTCGGGACTGCCGTTCCAGCCTTTCAGAGTCTTGCCGTCGAAAAGTTTCTTCTTCACGCTCTTGCCGGCGCGCGGCGGGGTCGGAGGAATCGCTTCCAGTTCGGCGGCAGTGAAGGGGATCGTGGGCGGACGCGGCGGTGCGGGCGTCGTGGCCTGTTGGCTCCACAGCAAGCCGGCTGCCGCCAGGAGAAAGAATGCGGTAGATTTCTTCATCCACATCAGTATAGGCGATAAAACCTGATACAACAGAGGGCATGGCACAGGACTCCACGCGCCGGCGGGATTTTCTCAAAGCCGCGGGCGGCGCCGTGCTGACCACGTCACTGTTCACGGGCAATATCAAAGGCGCCAACGACAGGGTGAACGTGGCGTTCATCGGAGTGGGGCGGATGGGCGCGGGCAATGTCGGGTATGCCGCGGAAGTTCCGGGCTTTCAGATTGCGGCGGTCTGCGATGTCTCCCAACCGGCGCTGGAGCGCGCCGAGGCGCAGGCCAAACGGCTGGGCTTCGAAGGCGTGAAGGCCCGGAAGGACTTCCGCGACATCCTGGCGGACCGATCCATCGACGCCGTGTGCATCTCCACGCCGGACCACTGGCACGCTTACATGACGGTGGAAGCCTGCAAGGCCGGCAAAGACGTCTACGTGGAGACACCTGCCTTCGTGTACGTGGAAGAGGGCGTCAAAATGGTGGAGGCGGCGCGCAAATACAAGCGCGTGGTCGAGGCCGGCACCGTGCAGCGCTCGGGCGCGTTTATTCGGAAGGTGCGTGAGACGGTCAGGAGCGGCGCGCTGGGCGAAGTCGGCTTCTGCCGCACGTCGGATTACGCCGTCGGCGCGATGACGGATGGGGGCGTGCATCTGATGGACATCGTCCAGTTCGCCTTCGATGAAGCGATGCCGGTTTCCATCAGCGCGCAGGGCGGCAAGGTCTACCCGAATGATAACGTGGGGACGCCCGACACCATGCTGGCGACGTTCCGCTATCCCGGGTTTATCGCGTCGTACGAGCGCCGCGCCGGCAACACGTACGGCGCCGCGTTCCACGGGACGAAAGCTACTTTGGTGGTGAACCGCGGGGCCGGCATGCACGTGCCGCACTGGAAGAACTTTCTGGAGTGCATACGCACGCGAGCCAAACCCATAAGTGAAATCGAGACCTGCGTGCGCAGCACGGCCACCTGCGTGCTTGCCAACATCGCCATGCGGCACGGCATGACGCTGGATTGGGACGACAAGGCGTTCACCGTCAAGCAGCACGAAGCCGAGCAGTATTTGAAGGCCAAGTACCGTTCACCCTGGAAACTGGAGGTCTGATCGCTATGAGAATGTTCCGTTTATGCGCCGCTGGGCTGGCCGCGTTGGCGCTGGCGAGCGCGCAAGGTCCTACGGGGAAGTGGGTTGCGAAGTTCTCGCCGGATGACGAGGCGCGCGAAATCGTTCTGGCATTGAACGTGGAGAGCGGCGGCAAGGTGACCGGGTACGTGCTGGCGCCGAATTATGAGGACCGCATCGTCGAGGGCACGGCCAGCGGCGGCCGGATCGCGTTCGTGGCCGAGCGCGAGGCCAATAACAACACCATGCGGCGGAGCGACTACAGCGCCGTACTGGAGGGCGATAAGCTCAAGCTGATCATGCCCACTTTCGGCAATCGCCCGCCGCAGGTGATCGAATTCACGCGCGCGTCGGCCCAGGCGCCGGCGCCGCTGCCGCCCCCGCCGCCGAAGATCGCGCTGGCAGCGCCGGCTCCCATGCGCGACAACGGGCTGGCCAGGACCCCACCCATGGGATGGAACAGTTGGAACAAGTTTCAAGGCAAGGTGAACGACAAAGTGGTGCGCGAAATCGCCGATGCCATGGCGAAGAACGGCATGAAAGCCGCCGGCTACGTGTACGTAAACATCGACGACACCTGGGAAAGCGCGCGCGACAGCCAGGGCAATATCGGCACGAATTCGAAGTTTCCCGATATGAAGGCCCTGGCGGATTATGTCCACGGCAAGGGGTTGAAGCTGGGGATTTACTCGTCGCCCGGTCCCAAAACTTGCGCCGGGTATGAGGGCAGTTTCCAACACGAGGCGCAGGACGCCAGGACTTTCGCCGCGTGGGGCATCGATTACCTGAAATACGACTGGTGCAGCGCGGCGCGCGTGTATGGGCCCGACGCCGCCACCATGCAGGCCGCTTATGCCAAGATGGGCGAGGCGCTGCTGGCGTCGGGACGGCCCATCGTCTACAGCCTGTGCCAGTACGGCATGCTCGACGTGGGCGAGTGGGGCGCGAAGGTGAGCGGCAACCTGTGGCGCACCACGGGGGACATCAGCGACCGCTGGCAATCCATGTCGCATATTGGGTTCGACCTGCAACCCGGCCGCGAGAAGTACGCCGCCCCCGGGCACTGGAACGACCCCGACATGCTGGAGATCGGCAACGGCGGCATGAGCGACATGGAATACCGCACGCACATGAGCCTGTGGTGCCTGCTGGCCGCGCCGCTGCTGGCGGGGAACGATCTGCGCGACGTGAAGCCGGGCATCCTGGAGATTCTTACCAACAAGGAAGCGATCGCGGTAGACCAGGACAAACTGGGCAAGCAGGGCATACGCGTGGCCAAGAACGGCGATCTGGAAGTGTGGGCGCGGCCACTGGCGGATGGCGGCCACGCGGTGGGACTATTCAACCGCGGCGAAGCCGCCGCCAAGGTGACGGCCAAATGGAGCGACATCGGAGTGAAGGGCGCGCACAAGGTCCGGGACCTGTGGGCGCACGCCGACCGCGGCAAAGTGAATGATGAATACACCGCGGAAGTGCCGTTACACGGCGTGGTGATGATCAAGATCGCGAAGTAGGCTGAGGCGATAGGGGCCGGAGCGGGAGATTTGGGGGCCCGTCGGTGGAGCACATCAAAGGGTAGTTTTCTGTCAACTTGCCGACTGGCACCATCAGCGGACCGAAGCCGGCTTGTTGGTACCGATCCGGCCACTTCCCCGAACGCCGTGGGGCGGCCCGATTGCACCTGTCCGACATAGCGAGTGACGGGAGGAACAAATTGCCGGACCTTTGCTGCTGGTGAGGTCAGTTCTGACAGGTCAGGTTCTGGAGCCACATTGAAGGACCATCTCGATTGAGTTCGAGAATATCAACCCTTTTACCGACCTTGGTCCATTCGCTCGTTTTCACGATGAGGAATTCCAACCGACGCCATACCTGGACCGCCGCTGAAAACTCTCGCGATTTTTTCTGCCATTCCAAACGAGCAGCTTCGGCGCGGGTTGAGTTCCCCTCGATCAGCTCCTGAGTGACGACATTCGTTGTATATGGAAGCTGTCGTGACCTAAGCACCTCTCTGCGATGTTGAACGTTTGCCAACCCAGGCTCCTCAAAGCGCACTAATTCATAGATCAACTCAGCCGCTCCGTGAGCATCCCATCCAGCAAAAACGCCAGCGACAAGGACATGGTCCGGGTCGCCGTCGACCAATGACCACGCTCGCAGGCGGTCTGGACCCGCCAGGCTGCCGAAATACCGCTCAGCCCGCGACCGCCACTCATTCCCGGCAGCCTCTATATCGTCCTTATGTACGGCGAAGGCACTTTGTGCTTCAGACTTGGCATCCCAGTTCGAGCCCGATGTCGCGGTCGGTGAGAAACTCGAAATGCTTACCGCTGAAAATGCGGCTTTGCCGGAGAGCAGAATCTTGCATTGATCCTGGTGCACAATACCCGCTGAGTCAATGCCCAGTGTATCTGCTGCAATCAGAATTCTCTGGTCGCTCAGTTTGATGACAATGCTGGTAGCCTGGGCACACGGAACCGCCAAAATCGCTGCACATAACGCATAACGGAGCGCACACATGCTCTACACAGTTCCTCCCGGAACAAGCTGACGGGTCCCGCCAAGTCGGCTCCTCACCGTTAACCCCAGTCCTGCTACCTAGCAGTGTAACGCTCGATGCGTGCTTGTGCCGTCGGCTGGAATGGCCCACAGGTCCGTTCTGGGAGATCAATCCCCGTAAACGCATTAGCATCCCGCATTCCATTTGGTTGGTCAGTCGCTAAGCCGTCAGGAGGCAGCGAGCGGCACAAGACTTTGCCTCCGGGTCAATTCCACTCGCCCATCGCCAGGAGCACAGCCGGTCGCGGCAATACCGGAACCGGTACGCTAGGCGTTCAACTTCTGAGTTTCCTGGACAAAGGATACGACCCTGCGTCCGGAGCGTTGTTGGCGCTTCTTCGCGGCCGAGAGGATGGCCTTGACGTCAAAACGATGCTTGGCGGCCGCACTCTCGCGGGCGCGCCGGACTTCATCGACGATGGGGTCCCTTGACATGGCCTATTCTCCTAACACTTCCTCGGGTGTACAGATGACTGGACATTCGCATCCGTGCTCCCGGCAGATGGAAGCAAGCGTCTTGACGATCGCGGCATTGGCAATGTGCACGCAATTCCAGGTTAGCAGGAAGTCCATGCCGTGAACAGCCGCAATCGCGATATGCGCAGCGTCGGTGGCAGCCTTGCGTGGGATCTTGCCGGAGGCCAGAATGCCGGAAGTCAACTCCGCAACCTCAGGCGTGATGTCCAGCAGCGGGAGGGACTGCAATAGTTTCAACCGTTGGCGTGCTGCTACGGGGTCTCCTGCGCCAGCTTCGTCGAGGACAAGCTGCGAGATGTAGATCTGGAAATCACCTCTACGCTTCTCCCACCAGTCTCGAGTGATCTGTTGGTGGCCGGCAATGATCAAGTCGCGGCTCGGCCACGAGGTCAGGTAGCTCGGTATGGTCGTTTCCAGGTACAAACGAGACTTCATCCCTCGATATTAGCCGGTCCGATTCCAACATGGCAGCGCTTAAGCCGTGCTTTCATATGGACGCGTCATCCCCGACTCGCGGGACTGCCCGGTCGTATGTTGGGCGGGAGCCTCAGGTCCTCTTCCTGCCGAGCAGTCTCCCGGCTACCAACACAGCTACGATCAATACGCCTTCCACCACGTAGCGCAGGGTGTCAGCGGGGTGGAGGATTCCCACTATGAACGGATCCGTGAGGATCATCTCTCCGCCCACTCGGCCGAGGATGGCGCCGCCCAGGTAGATGGCCGCGGGATACCGGTCCATCAGGCCGGCCAGCAGGTTGCTGGCGCAGACCACGAACGGAATGCTCACACACAGGCCGAAAACGATCAACGCTACACTGCCCTTCGACGCTCCGGCGATGGCCAGGATGTTGTCGGTGGACATGGTGACATCGGCCAACACGACGTACCAGATGGCCTGCCACAGGCGCTTGGGGGACGGCGCGGAATCGGGCGGAGTGCTGGCATCCACCAGCACCTTCACGGCGATCCAGACGATGAACAGGCCGCCGGCGAGCTGCACGTAGCGGATGCTGAGCAGCCGCGCGGCGAAGACGGTGAGCGCAATCCGCAGGAGCACGGCGCCGGCCGCGCCGCACACCGTCCCGATGCGACGCTCGCGCCGGGGCAGGGAACGCACGGCCATGGCGATTACCAGGGCGTTGTCCCCGGCCAGCAACAGATCGATGAGGATGATCGAGAAGACGCCCAGCAGAAAACTGCCTATGGGCATGGGCGCTCCGGCCGGCCGATCCACGCGTGGGCGCGGCGGAAGTAGCTTTGGGCCGCGCGCGCGTCCTTGAGGATCTGCGCCTTGAGCGCCGACGGAGAATCGAACTTGCGCTCGTCGCGGACGCGCCAGAGAAACTCCACGCGAAGGCGGCCCGAAACAGGGGGCGCTGCCGTGTCGAGCAGAAAAGTCTCGATGGAAAGCTGGTCGCTCGCCCCGAAGGTAGGGCGGTACCCGATGTTGGTGAGGGAATCCCACTCGCGCCCGGTTTCGAGATCGCGGGCGCGGGTTACGTAGACGCCGCGCGCGGGAATCACTTCGGCGGCAGTGGCCAGGTTGAGCGTGGGCACGGTCTGTTTGGACCCGATGCCGCGCCCGCTCACCACGCGGCCATCGAGGGCGTAGGGGTGCAGCAGGAAGCGCGCCGCGAGGGAAACGCGTCCGGTCCGGATCAGCTCGCGAATCCCGCTGCTGCTCACCACGCGGCCGCGGCACGCCACCGAGGGCACAATTTCGGTTTCGAAACCGAGTCTGCGGCCCAATTCCGCGAGCACCCGCACGTTGCCCGCGTGCCTGTGGCCGAAGCGGAAATTCTCTCCCACCAGCACCGCCCGCGCGTCCAGCCGGGCCACCAGCAATTGGCGCGCGAACTCCTCGGGGGTCAGCACCGCCAGCTCGGGGGTGAAGGGCAGAATCAAGACCTGCTGGATGCCTTCCTCGCGCATCAGCTCGGCGCGGCCCTCGGGCGAGGTCAGCAAGGGGGGCGTGCGCTCCGGCGCCACCACGCGGGTGGGATGCGGATCGAAGGTGAGGACCGAAGGCTTCCAGCCGCGGGCATCGGCCAGCGACTTGAGGCGCCGGAGAATGCGGCGGTGGCCGAAATGGACGCCGTCGAAATTGCCGATGGTGAGGGCGCACGGACCGAAATCGGCGGGCGCCTCAGCCAGGCTGTGGTAAATTTTCATGGATCAGGACGCCTCTCCCACCAGGATTTCGAGGCCATCGTAGGCCAGCCGGATGTGCGGCGGCAGAAGGCTTTCGGCGCGCTCGTGCGCCAGGTCGTGACAGATGTGGGTGAAGAAGGCGCGGCGCGGCGCCAGCGTTTCCACGGTCTTGACGGACCGGTCCACGGTGGAATGAGTGGGGTGCGGCTTGTAGCGCAAGGCGTCGAGGAAAAGAACGTCGAGCGAGCGCAGCAGATCGAGGGAAGATTCCGGAATGTAGCTGTGGTCGGTGAGATACGCCGCGGCGCCGAAGCGGAAGCCGTAAATCATCTGGCTGCCATGCAGAACCGGAACCGGCACGAACTCCAGGCCGAACAGATCGAAGGGCGCGCCATCGATGAGGCGCACGTCGAGCCGCGGAACGTTGGATTCCTGCTTGCCGCCGTCGAAGATGTAGGGAAAGCTGCGCTGGATGGCGGCCATGGTTTCGGCGGAGGCGTAGATCGGAATCTGGCCTCCCTGCCGGAAATTGAACGGCCGGACATCATCGAGGCCCATGACGTGGTCGGCGTGGGCATGGGTGAAGAGCACGGCATCGAGGCGATCGATTTTGGCGCGCAGGGCCTGGGTGCGGAAGTCGGGCGTGGTATCGATCAAAACATTACGGCCGGCGTAGCCGATCAGGATGGAGGGCCGCAAGCGGTTGTCGCGGGGATCGGTGGACGTGCAGACGGCGCAGTGGCAGCCGATGGTGGGCACGCCCACGCTGGTGCCCGAACCCAATACCGTAATCTTAAGAGGCGGCGCCGGCATTCAGGCTTTCGGAGCGGGCGTCTTGCCGGCCTCGTCGGAGACCTGGACGAAACGGAAGCGCAGTTCCGTGAGGGAGTTTTCCAGAAGCCGATGCTCTTCGAGCGTGAGATTGCCCTTGGTCTTCTCCAGCAGAACGGCCATGAGGTCGATGCTGTGGCGCGCCATGGGGAGATCCGGCTGGGGCGGTTCCTCCTCGCCGAAATGTACCAGGCCGAGTTGCATTTCGGCCTGCGTGCGCAAGGAAAGAACCAGGAAACTAAAGGACGGGGGCGGCAGCGGGATCTGGAACTCTTCGGATTTCTGTTCAGTGGAGTCTACGTCGCTCATCAACTGACATTTTACAACGCGCGCAACGGGCGGCAAGACTATGAGGCGCCTGCGCTCATGCCACCGAATCGGCCGGGAACTCCCGCAGGGTGGTCAGCGACGCCCGCAGGGCTTCCAGGCTGTGGCCGATTTCGGCGGCGCGGCAAATGTCCTTCGAAATGACGTGGGTGTGCAGCCGCAGGAAGAGCTTCACAATCTGGGGATCGCGCCAGCCCCGCTCGGTTTCCTTGCGAATCGTCTCCAGCGCTTCAGCGGGTGAGTAAGCCCGCTTGTAGCTGCGAGTGCTGGTGAGCGCATCGTAGATGTCGGCAATCTGCATCACGCGCGCCAGCAGCGGAATCTGCTCGCCCCGCAGGCCGTCGGGATACCCGGAGCCGTCGAAGCGCTCATGGTGATGCCGGATGATGGGCAGCACCGGGCGAAGCGAGTTCAAGTGGCGGCAGATCTCTTCACCGCGGATCGTGTGGGTGCGCATGATCGACCATTCCTGCGCGGTCAGGGCGCCGGGCTTGAACAGAATCGAATCCGGAATCCCCAGCTTACCAACGTCATGCAGATAACCGCCGCGGTAGAGCGCCAGCAGGCTGGTGCGTTCCAGGCGCATGACAACTCCCATGGCCACGCCTATAAAGGCCAGCCGCTCGCAATGCCCGGCCATAAAGCGGTCGCGCTGCTCGACCGCCTGCCCCAGCGCGAACAGCAGCCCTTCGGTCTCGTCAATCCAGAGCCCGCCGTCGTGCGCCGCCTGAAGCTCGGCATGACGTTCCCGCTCCGGTTTCAGCAGATCCACCCAGGATTCCTCGGTGCAGACCGCAACGGGCTTGCGGAGGGTAGGTATTCCCGCGTTGGAAACCAGCCGGTGATAGCTTCGGGCATTCATTGTGTTATTGCCTATATCGGCGCGACTTTGAAAATAAGTAGGGTACTAAGCCAAGAATCAGCCAAGCTCTCAGAGATCAGCGATCAGCGATCCGCAATCCGCCGCGCCGATGTTTCTGAAAGCTGAAGACTGACGGCTGAAAGCTTGAGAATTCTCCAGCTCCGCCGCCACCAACTCCATGAATCCCGCGATGAGACATTACCTGTGTCTGCTGCTGGCGCTGGCGTGGATCCCAGCCGCCCGGGGCGCCACCGCTCCGAGCGTGGTCTACAGCATCGAAACCGTGGCCGGAAGCGCCAACATGGGCGATGGCGGCCAAGCCACCGCCGCTCAGATCTCCACCATCCAGGGCATCGCCGTGGACCGGTTGGGCAACCTCTACCTCTCCGACACCGACAACAACCGCGTGCGCATGATCTCGACCAACGGCATAATCACGACCCTGGCGGGAACCGGCGTGGCCGGCTTCAGCGGCGATGGCGGCCCCGCCACGGCCGCCCAGCTCAACCTCCCCTACGGGCTGGCCGCGGACCTGGCGGGAAATCTGTACGTGGCCGATCTGGGCAACGACCGCGTACGGCGGATCGGCCCGGACGGCGTCATCACCACGGTGGCCGGCAACGGCAACCAAGGCTCGTCCGGCGATGGCGGAGCGGCCACCGACGCCCAACTGCTCACTCCCCGCAATGTGGCCGTGGACGCCGCCGGCAACCTCTATTTCTCGGAATTCGATGGCCATCGCGTGCGCAAGGTGACCCCCGCGGGCATAATCTCCACCGTGGCGGGGACCGGCGTGGCCGGGTTCAGCGGCGACGGCTTCCCGGCGGTCAACGCGCAGCTCGACTTTCCCGCGGGCCTCGCCGTGGACCGCCTCGGCGCCCTGTATATCGCCGACTCGCAAAACAACCGGGTGCGCAAGATCCTCGCCGGCGGCATCATCTCGACGGTGGTGGGCGGTTCTCCCAGCACCGCGCTGGGGACCCCCGTGGCTATTGCCGTGGATGTCTCCAGCACGCTCTATGTGGCCGACATGAGCTACATCGTTCATTCCTACACGGTGGCCGGAGCGTGGAGCAACGTGACGGCGCTCGGCCAACTGACCGCCCCGCACGATCTGGCGGTGGACCTGGACGGGGATCTCTACATCGCCGACGGCACGCATGTTCGCGAGGTGGTATCCGGCCAGGTGCAGACGGTGGCGGGCGACGGTTATCTGCAAGCCATCGGCGATGGCGGCCCGGCCACGGACGCCCTGCTGTTGCAGCCTTCGGCCATCGCCCTGAACAGCGCAGGCAGTCTCTATATTGCCGACACGGGCACCCAGCGCGTGCGCCAGGTGCTGCCCACCGGCGTGATTCAGACGCTGACAGGGACGGGCGTCGCCGGCACCGCCGCCGACGGCGTGGTTGCCGCGACCGCCACGCTCGACTCACCCATGGGGGTCGCGCTGGACGCGGCCGGCGATATTCTCATCGCGGACACCTACAACCAGCGCATCCGTCAGGTGGGCGCCGATGGCCTAATTCATGACCTGGTGGGCACCGGAGTGCAAGGCCTGGGGGCGGAAGGCATGCCGCCCGCGCAGACCCAGCTTAATGGTCCCCGCGGCGTCTGCACCGGCCGCGGAGGCACGCTGTTGGTGGTGGACACGGGAAACAACAGGGTGCTACAAGCCGCGCCGCAAGCCCTGGTGGTAACCGCCGCGGGCAACGGCGCTCCAGGCGATGACGGCGATGGCGGACCGGCGCGCCTGGCGCAGCTCAATCAGCCCAGCGCATGCGCGCTCGATTCCGCCGGCGACCTTTTCATCGCCGACACCTTGAACCACAGCATCCGCAAAGTGGACCCTTCGGGCACGATCTCAACGGTAGCGGGCACCGGCGCGGCGGGCTTCTCGGGCGACGAGGGCCCCGCCACTGCCGCCAGCATCAGCGCTCCGCTCGGCGTGGTGGTGGACGATAACGGCAACATCTTCATCGCCGACACCGGCAACAACCGCATTCGCCAGGTCACGCCGGACGGCCTGATCCACACCATCGCGGGACAAGATGGCGCGGGCTTCTCGGGAGACGGAGGGCCGGCGGCATCCGCGCAGATCGATGCGCCCGGCGGCGTATTTCTGGATGGCGCGGGCGACCTCTACTTTGCCGACAGCGGCAACAACCGCGTCCGCTGCCTGGTTGCGCAAGCGGCGCCGCCGCCCGCACCGGTGGTTGTGCCGCCGCTTTCGGCGGTCAACGCCGCCAGCCTTCTTCCGGGACCCGTCGCTCCTGGAGAAATCATCGTTATTTTCGGCGCGGGACTCGGCCCGGAGTCGGGAGTGGCCGGCGCGTTGGACTCGAGCGGCCTGCTCGCCAACCTGCTGAGCGGCGCCGAAGTGCGGTTCGACGGCGTCCCCGCGCCGATGTTCTACGCGCAATATGGCCAGCTTAACGTACAGGTGCCCTACACGGTAGCGGGCAACACCGTTACCCAGGTGCAGACACTCTACCAGGGCAGCCCGACAGGCTCGCTGGACCTGGCGGTGGCGGACGCGTCCCCCGCCGTGTTCCCGGTGGTGGTGAACCTGGACGGCTCTACCAATTCCGCAATCGACCCCACGGCGCTGGGATCGATTCTGACTTTCTATGCGACCGGTGAAGGGCTTACCAACGGCCCCAACGTATCGGGCCAGGCCGCGGTGGCCCCCTACCCGAGCCCCATGCTGCCGGTGACCCTGACGGTGGCCGGCTTCCCCGCCCAGATCCTGTACGCCGGCAGCGCCCCCGGCACCGTGGGATTGCTGCAGGTGAACGCGCGCGTGCCGTCCGGCTTCATCCCCACAGGCCCGGTGGCGGCGGAACTCGCCGTGGGCAGCGCCGTGGCGCCCGACCTGACCATCTGGCTCAAATAAATCCCTTTCAGGCGTGCGGACGCGAGATTTTGAGTGTATACTGGACCAAGGCCTGAAATTCAGGTCCGATTTTCCGATTCCCAAAGGAGGAGTCGCAATGAACCCGACGTCTCGCCGTAGCTTTTTAGGAACCAGCCTTGCACTTCCGGCACTTGCTTCCGTGCCTTCGGAGACCGGCTCGCCCGCCCAGGCGCCAGCCGCGCAGGGCCGCGCGCCGCAGTCCGCCCCCAAGTTTACCTATGGAACCCTGGGGAAAACGGGCATGAGGGTCACGCGCCTCGCCTTCGGTTGCATGGTCACTTCGGATCAGAGCGTGGTGGAGCGCGCAGCCGATACCGGCATCAACTATTTCGATACCGCCCGCGTCTACCAGGGCGGCAACAACGAACGCATGCTGGGGGCGGCGCTCAAGAATTATCGCGACAAGGTCTACATCAGCACCAAGACGGGGGCCAAGGACCGGAAGACGGCCCTGTCGGACCTGGACGCCAGCCTGAAGGAGTTGCAGACCGATCACGTGGACGTATGGAACCTCCACAGCCGAAGCACCCCGGATGCGGTTCCCGACGATGTGCTCGAAGCGCAGCGGATCGCCAAGCGGGACGGGAAAATCCGGTTCGCGGGCGTGAGCTTCCACAGCGGGCACGCGGAGATGATCCCCTTCCTGCTCAAGTTGAATCATTTCGACGTCTTCGTGATGAGCTACAACTACACTATGGATCCCAGCATCGAGCCGCTGCTGGTAACGGCCCGCAAGGCCAACGTGGGATTGGTCGCCATGAAGGTCATGGCCGGCGGCGCCAAGCCCTCGTCGTTCTACAAGGTGGACCCGGACAAGCTCAGCAAGCTGACGCGCGAAGGGGCGCCGCTGGCGGCCCTGAAGTGGGCGATGAAGAACCCCAACATCGACACCACGATTCCGAGCATCGTGGACAACGAGCAGCTCGACGAGAACCTGACGGCCATGAGCGCCCCGTTCAGCGCCGCGGACGGCAAGCTGCTGGCGCGGCGCCTCGAAGAGATCAAGCCGCTCTACTGCCGGATGTGCGGCCATTGTGAAGGCCAGTGCTCCCAGGGGTTGCCGGTGGCGGACGTGCTGCGCTTCCTGATGTACGCCGAGGGCTACGGCCAGTTCGCCATGGCGCGCGAGCACTTCAAGACCCTGCCGGCGGAGGTTGCCGGGGTGCGTTGCGCTTCGTGCAGCAACTGTACCGTCAAGTGCCCCAACGGAGTGCAGGTGTCCGCGCGCCTGTATAAAGCGCAACAGCTTTTCGCGTGAGGCCGCCTGTCGCCCTGAGCATCGCCGGGTCGGACCCCAGCGGTGGTGCGGGTATTCAGGCCGACCTCAAGACATTTCACCAGTTCGGCGTCTACGGCGAAGCGGTGGTGACTTTGCTGACGGTGCAGAACAGCGTGCGGGTGTCGCGCGTGGAAGTGATGCCGGTCTCGCTGGTGCTCGAGCAGATAGAGGCCGTGCTCGAGGACATCCCGCCCGCGGCGGCCAAGACCGGGGCGCTGGGCTCGGCGGAAATGGTGCGGGCCGTGGCCCATGCCGCCGCCTGGTTCCGGTTTCCGCTGGTGGTGGACCCCGTCATGGTCAGTAAACACGGGCTGCCGCTGCTGCCGGAGACGGCCGCCGCCGCCATCCGCGAGGAGTTGTTGCCGCGCGCGACGCTCATCACGCCCAACGTGCCCGAAGCCGAAGCGCTCACGGGCATGACCATCCGCACGCTCGACGATATGCGCCGCGCGGCAGAACGCATGTGCGAGATGGGAGCGCGCGCGGTGCTGATCAAGGGCGGACACCTGGACGCGGGCTCGACCGATGTCTTGTACGATGGCGCCGAATGGCGCGAATTCCCGGCCGAGCGCCTCGCCACCCCTCACACCCATGGGACAGGCTGCACGTATTCGGCTGCCATCACCGCCGGGCTGGCAAGCGGCCTGGGAGTAGCCGGCGCCATCGAGCGCGCCAAGCGGTTTATCCACGAGGCGATCCGCACCAACCCCGGGCTGGGGCGCGGCTGCGGTCCCGTCAACTTTCATGCGGAGGCGGAGTAGCTCTACTCGTACCTGAGCGCCTCCAGCGGATTCGCCATCAGCTTGACACCTTCATTTCTTGATGAACAGCGATACCGCCATGCCGAATCCGATGGCGATCACGATACGCCGCACGGCCGTTTGCCCGACCTTCCGCGCTACCCCCGCGCCGCCGTATCCGCCCACCACGGCCGCCACCGCCATAATCACGACATACGGCCAGTAAACCATGCGCGCCCAGATGAAGTAGAGCGATGCGATCCCATTCACGCTACCCGCGAAGACCACTTTGAGGCTGTTCATCTCGTGGATGTCCTGGAGCCCCATGATGCTCAGCGCCGCCAGCATCAGGATGCCGATGCCCGCGCCGAAATAGCCGCCATACAGCCCCACTATCAACTGAAACAACATCGCCCCGGCGAACCAATGGGCCGACCGGTGCGCCGAACGCCCATTCGTCTTCAAGATCCGCTGGATCGGTTCCTGAGCCATGAAGAGCAGGGTGGCAAACAGGATCAGGAACGGCACCATGCGGTCGAAGATGGCCGGTGGGGTCCAGCGCAGCAACAGCGCGCCGGCGAGACCACCCACCAGGCTGGGCACAATCAGCCACTGGAAGCGCGGCTCGGAGTCGCTCAATTCGCGCCGGTAGCCCCAGATACTCCCCACCGTCCCCGGCCAGATGGCGACCGTGCTGGTGGCATTGGCCGTGACGGACCCGAGGCCCAGCCAGATCAGGGCGGGGAAGGAGACCAGCGTCCCGCCGCCGGCCACGGAATTGATGGCCCCGGCGAGGAAAGCCGCTCCAAAGGCCACGCCCGCGCGTCCAAAGTCCAGTACGAGCACAGATTCCCAGCTTACCATTCAGTGCCCGATATTCCCCTTACGACCTTAAGGATTCACACTTTAGCGCCTTATTGTGGTTTTCCCGGCGAGGCGTCTTTATGATGGCACATCATGGCGCAATTTCAGGTATTACAACCGGAAACTACCTACACCGGCTCGCGCATCGACGCACTAAAGACGGGTCTGCCCAAGGAGACCCAGTCGCTTTGCCCCGAGTGTACGCAACTCATTGATGCCAGGATATTTGAGGAAGCCGGCAAGGTGGTAATGGAGAAGCGCTGCCCGGACCACGGCGACTTCCGGGATATCGTCTTTTCCGACGCCAAGCTGTACCTGAAGATGGAGGAGTGGTCTTTCGGCGACAACCGCGGCCTGCACAACCCCGTGGTGTCCAACGCCGCACGCTGCCCGGAAGATTGCGGCCTCTGCAACCTGCACACCAGCCACACGGCCCTGGCCAATGTCGATCTGACGAACCGGTGCAACATGACCTGTCCGGTGTGCTTTGCCAACGCCAACGCCGCCGGCTACCTCTACGAACCGGATTTCGAGACCGTTCGCAAGATGCTCCAGGCGCTGCGCGACGAGCGTCCGGCGCCCTGCCGGATCGTGCAGTTTTCGGGCGGCGAACCGACCATCTATCCCCGCTTCCTGGACGTCCTGCGGATGGCTAAGGAGATGGGCTTCTCCCACCTACAGGCGGCCACCAACGGCCTCAAGTTCACCAACCTGGAATACGCCGAACAGTGCAAGGAGGCGGGACTCCACACGCTCTACCTCCAGTTCGACGGCGTGTGCGACGACATCTACCGCCGCACGCGGGGCGAGTCGCTGTGGGAGAAGAAGCTGAAGTGCATCGAGAACGTCAAGAAGGCCGGCCTGAAGATCGTGTTCGTCCCCACCATCGTGAAGGGCTTGAACGATCACCAGATCGGCGACATTATCCGGCTGTCGCTGGAATACATCGAGTGCACCAGCGGCATCAGCTTCCAGCCGGTGGCCTTCACCGGCCGGATCGCGCGCCACGAACTGGAAGCGAAGCGGTTCACGCTCTCCGATTTCGCCCACGCCGTAAAGGAACAGACTGGTATTGCCGATCCATACGAGGACTGGTTCCCTCTCTGCTTTGTGACGCCGTTCTCGAAGCTGATCAGCGCGCTGCGCGGCGAGGAGACCACCACCCTGAGCTGCCATCCGCACTGCTCGCTGGGCACCTACCTTTTCGTGGATCAGAACCGCAAGGCCAAGCCGGTGACGCAATTCGTGGACGTCGGTCCCATGCTGAAGGAAATGGACGTGCTGGCGCGCAAGGCCGGCAAGCGCAGTGTTCAGTTCTACACCAAGCTGGAAGCGTGGAACAGCCTGCGCAAGTTCTTCCATGAAGAGAAAGCGCCCGAGGGCCTGAACTTCACCATGTTCCTGCAAACCCTCCAGGGCTTTACCGACAAGCGTTACGGCCGCGGCGAGAGCGAGAAGAAAGGCTTCACCTACCGCACCCTGATGCTGGCCGGCATGCACTTCATGGACTCCTACAACTACGACGTGGAACGCGTGAAGCGCTGCGTGATTCACTATGCCGCGCCCAACGGCAAGGTGTATCCGTTCTGCGCGTACAACTCCGGACCGGTCTACCGCGAGCGCATCGAGAGGGAATTCTCCGTGCCGTTCGAGGAGCAGGAGGAGATGCAGCGGCTCACCCTGAAAGGGAAGAAGGGCTGCGGGACCTGCGTGAGCGAGCCGGAACTGGTGGGGTAAAGCTCACGGTGATATGTGCGGCTACGGCTACGCCGGGAACCTGGATTTCCGGGCACCCCTATCAACGCTCACCTGCGAGGCGAGACCACTCCTTCACGAGGATCGGCAGTCGTTCAACGGCCTCGGACCCGAATAACACCTCATCAATGTAGCCCATGTGCAGCATGTCGAGGATGCGGCAAAGATAAGAGCGTCCGCACTTCCACCAAGTGAAATGGTCGTCAACCATCAGGTAGTGCAGGACGTTGACACCTTCGGTGACGCGCAATTCTTCGAGTTCCATACCATCCACGAGCGTTTCATACACACCGTCAGCAACGCGGCTGCCGAATGTCTTCGTGTAGTAATACTCCTTGATCTCCCAGACCGCGATGGGATTTACGGCGCAAGGGAACGCTCCGTCAACACGACGCGAAAGTGTGCGCAGCGGTTCGCCGTTCCGCGTGACGGTTGTTAGCGCTCGTGGGTCATAGTCGCACTTCATCCCGCCCGCGTTTGCTTCGATCAGCATGTTGACAATCGCGGTCATGTAGGCGGGCGCCTTCTTATCACCCTTCTGCTTGTTCATCGGAATCGGAATCTTCGGCGAAAGCTCCTCTTTCATCTTCAGGAACAGTTCGCGCGCCGAGTCTTTGTTCATGAGCCTCGGTTCCACAAAGGTGTTCAGCGTCTCGGCGCGGTACTGAAAATAGGCGTGAAGCTCCTCGCCTATCGGGGGCGCGTCAGCTCTCGCGGCGGTCAGGTGGCCGCTGTCCAGCCCGATTCTGTTGAGCGCCTCCGCCATCTGCTCGATGGAAGGCACTTTGATCTGTCCCTTTTTGCGGACGGAGTACCCAAACCTCTGGCTGATCGAGCGCACGTAAGCCCAGAACTTGGGAGGCTGTTTGAGAAACAGCGTGTTTGGAATCATTGGAGAGCCTGCTCTAGCCGCCGGACAAAATCGGCCAGGTCCACGCCGACAACAGCGCAGACCTCGCGGAGTTCAAGAACGTCTAAGCGGCGCTCGCCCGATTCGTACTTGCTCACGAAGGATTGCGGCTGCCCCAATCGTTGCGCAACTTCGGCTTGGGTGAGGCCCGCTTCCGTTCTCATCTGGCGCAGGAGCAGTCGCAACCGCTCTTCCGCAGAGACGGCATGGCCTTCTGTCATGACTCACCCAGCGTATCCAGCGTGCTAGAATTATGCCAAAATCGGATAATCTGCGCTATACTATGGGAAGCGGAAGATGCCGATGAAAGAGACGGCGCCCATGACGCAGTTGGCCATGTTCGATAGGGAGCGCCCCGTCAGGGTGGAGCCGTTCCAGACCGGGTTGCTGAAGTGGATCGGCAACAAGCAGAGGACTGCTCACGAGATCGCTTCTTACTTCCCAGCCGACTTCGGCACGTATTACGAGCCCTTCATCGGAAGCGGAGCCGTGCTCGCAACCCTCGCTCCGAGGAGCGCAGTGGCGTCCGACACGTTCAAACCCCTTATCGAGATCTGGCAAACTCTGCACGACGCACCGGAGAGATTAAAGGCCTGGTACGCTGACCGCTGGCATCAAGTGGCGAGCGGTGACAAGGTAAGGGGGTACGAGCGGGTCAAGCAGTCCTACAACGCGAATCCCAATGCGGCTGACCTCCTTTTCCTCTGCCGGTCCTGCTATGGGGGGGTGGTTCGCTTTCGGAAGGCTGACGGCTACATGTCTACGCCATGCGGTATCCATGACCCGATCAAGCCTGAATCCTTTGGCCGAAGGGTCGATGAGTGGCATCGCCGAACGCAGGGCACGACCTTTTTGCGGATGGGATACGAGGAAGCAATGGACCGGGCGCAGCCGGGCGATCTCATTTACTGCGACCCTCCCTACAGCCACAGCCAGGCGATTCTTTATGGCGCGCAGTCATTCAGCCTGAGCCACCTCTTCCGCATCGTCGAGCGATGCAGGCGCAAGGGCGTCTACGTGGTGGTCAGCATCGACGGCACAAAGCGATCTGGCAGGCACGTTTGCGAACTTCCGATTCCAGAGGGCCTGTTTGCGCGAGAGTTGTTCATCGATATCGGGCGGTCGATGCTCAAGCGCTTCCAGATGGACGGCCGAACTCTTGAGCACGAGATTGTCTCGGACCGGCTCCTGCTTACCTTCTGACGCCACGCCGGTCTGAACTGGTACGGCGTGGATTTGAAGCGAAAGCGAGGATTACATTTGCAGCAGGTCGCCTCCGACGCCCTCTTACCGCTTTGCCGGCACCTCAGTCCCGAATTGGATCGTGGAATCCACCTTGTACATCTTCACGCTGAGATCCACCGGACGCAGCATTTCCAGAACGATGGCCGCGCCTTGCGTCTTCAACGAGAAATGCGAGCTTCCGTCGCGCGCCACGGGGAATTCCCGCGCGCCGAACGGCGGAATCTGCACCTCGAAGGCGGTGGTGCAGATGGGCATCAGCTCCGCAGCGGCGCGCGTGCCGTTGGGCGCCGAAAAGAGTCCTCCGGAGGAATAGCAGGCCCACGCCCTGACCGCACGCTCCGACGTGTTGATGAGCGAGAGCAAGCCGCCGGGCAGGTCCGTTACATCCCCGGAGAACCATGGGCTCTGGGTGGGAAAAACCACCCCGCGGCCGACGCTCCGCAATTGGTCGCCAATCACGCACTCCGTCTCGCCGCTGACGGCCACTACCGGCGAGAGGCGCGGCGATGGCACCCGTTCCCGCACCTTCACCCAGGCGCTCTCGGTCTCCTCCTCGATTTCGAGCTTGTAACTCGACCGCTCGCGCGGCGTCAAGCGGATGGTGATCTCGGGGTGCCCGGCGATGGCCACCAGTGCGCCGCTGGCCCGGTGTGGCTCGACATCCACCACCACCGGCCGGTCGCTGAGGTTCTGCAACTCCACCGTGGAGGAGCATCGAGGTCCGTAGGCCAGCGCGGGCACGACGCTCTCGACTACCCGTTCCTGGCCCGAGGCCAGCGCCAGCACCGCGAACAGGGGCAGAATCCGCCTCACAGTTTTCATTCTCGCTCACGTGCGCGCGCGGCGCTTGCCAGCCGCTACAATCGGAGAAGTGCCGGGCGTTTATCTTGCCTATCCTTTTTGCGCGCAGAAGTGCACCTACTGCAACTTCGCGTCGGGCGTTTTCCCGCGCGCTCTGGAGGCGCGCTATCTGGAAGCAATCGAGGCGGAGATCCGCGCCCACCAGTGGGAATGGATGCCCGAGACGGTGTACCTGGGCGGCGGCACTCCCAGCGGCATGGCGCCGGAAGCCCTGCGCCGGTTGCTCGACATCATCCCCGGCCGGCCGTGGGCGGAAGCCACCATCGAAGCGGCACCGGGAACCGTCACCGCCGAGAAAGCCCGCGCGTGGGCGGACTGCGGCATCAACCGCGTGAGCCTGGGAGTCCAGTCGTTCGTGGAGAAGGAAATCCGGCGCACCGGCCGCAAGCATACCGCCCAAACGGTGGCCGATGAGATCGGCACGCTCGACCATGCCGGCATCGGCGACCTGAACATCGACCTCATCGCCGGACTCAGCGGCCAGACGGAGGAGAGCTGGAGCGAATCACTCGACTGGATCGAGCGGCTGGCCCCGGCGCACGTCTCCGTGTACATGCTGGAAGTGGATGAGGACAGCCGCCTGGGCAAGGAAATACTGCTCGGCGGGGCGCGCTACGGGGCGGGGGAGACTCCCGGCGACGATGGGACGGCGGCGCTCTATGAGATGGCCGTCGAGCGGCTGGCGGCGCTGGGCATGGCGCGTTATGAGATCTCCAATTTCGCGCGGCCCGGCTTCGAATCGCTGCACAATCTCAAGTATTGGAAGCTGGAGCCGTACGTAGGCTTCGGCGCCGACGCGCATTCCTTCGACGGGCGCGTGCGGACGCAGAATGCGGAATCGGTGGAGGAATATCTCAGTGGGACTGGGCAGGTCAGGGACCTGCACCACCACGACGAGCGCTTCTTCGTCGGGCTGCGGCTGATGGCCGGTATTCGTCCAGCGCCCGAGGAATGGCAGCGGTTCGAGCAGCCCATTCGCCGCTTTCTGGATGCCGGCCTGCTCGAAACCGCGGGCGGCGTTCTGCGGCTCACCGGCCGCGGCGTGCTCCTCTCGAACGAAGTTTTCCAGGAGTTTCTCACCCCATGATCGATCTGCGAAGCGATACCGTGACCAAGCCGACGCCCGCCATGCGGCGCGCCATGATGGAGGCTGAAGTCGGCGACGACGTTTACGGCGAGGACCCCACCGTAAACCATCTGGAGCAGCGCGCCGCCGAGATCACCGGCAAGGAAGCCGCGCTATTCGTGCCCACCGGCACCATGGGGAACACTATCGCGGTCAAGCTGCATACCCGGCACGGCCAGGAAGTGATCTGCGATTCCCGTGCCCACGTGCTGGATTACGAGCTGGCCATGATGGCGTGGTTCTCCGGTTGCCTGGCGCGCGCCATCCCCACCGGGGACGGCATCCTCACCTGGGAACAGGTGCGGCGCAGCATCCGGCCGCCGCATCCGCACTGGGCGCCCACCGGCCTGATCGAAATCGAAAACACGCACAACATGGCGGGCGGAACGGTTTACCCGATGAGCGTCATCCGCGAAATCTGCGATGGGGCGCACGAGCGCGGTTTGAAGGTGCACATGGATGGCGCGCGGGTCTTCAACGCGGCCGCGGCAATAAACGTGCAAGTGCGAGAGATCGTGGCTCCTGTCGATACGGTGATGTTTTGCCTCTCGAAGGCGCTCGGTGCGCCGGTGGGTTCCATGCTGGCCGGTCCGGCCAGCCTGATAGCCAAGGGCCGCCTCTACCGCAAGCGGCTGGGCGGCGGAATGCGCCAGGCGGGGGTTCTGGCGGCCGCGGGATTGATTGCGCTCGAAGACACGCCCCAGCGGCTCCCCGACGATCATGCCAACGCCCGGTTCCTGGCGGAAGGGCTGGCGCGCATTCCCGGCATTCAGATCGATCCGCGGAAAGTGGCGACCAATATCGTGGTCTTCGACGTCGGCGGCACGGGCCGCGCCAGCGCCGAAATCAGCGCGCGGCTGAGAGCGCGCGGAGTGCTGATCAACGGCATCAACGAGCGCCTGATGCGCGCGGTGACGCACTACGACGCCACCCGTGCCGATTGTGCACAGGCCCTCGAAGCGGTGGCCGCCGCAGTGGCGTCATGAGCCTGCGGAAACGGTATCATGGTAAGAAACGTACCCATGTGCTTCATGACCCATCACGCATCCCGCCGGGACCGGATTTTCGCATGTTAAGATTCATTCCGCTGCTGGCGGGCGCTTCGATCGCGCTGGCGCAGCAGTATTCCATATCTACCGTGGCCGGAGGCGCGCCGCCAGCCACGCCAGTCGCAGCCGCTAGCATCTCGATGGGGCAGCCGGCGCGCGTCGCCGTGGATGCCTCGGGCAATGTCTATTTCAGCAGCTCGAATTGCGTCTTCAAGATCGATGCCACTGGAACCGTCACGCTCGTCGCGGGAAACTCGCGGGCGGGCTTTTCGGGCGACGGCGGCCTGGCCGTGAATGCGCAGTTGAACTCCCCGCAGGGCATCTCCTTCGACCCGAATGGCTTCATGTATATTGCGGATTCCAGGAACAATCGCATCCGCCAGGTGACCACATCCGGCATCATTACCACCTTCGCGGGCAACGGCAGCATCAGCCCCGGCGGCGGCCCCAGCGCTTACGGCGACGGGGGCCCGGCTACCAGCGCGCAATTGCATCTGCCCATGGGAGTGGCCGTCGATGCCCACTTCAACGTGTACATTGCCGACACCGGCGATAACACCATCCGCGAAGTCACCGCCGATGGCAACATCGCCACCATTGCGGGCGACAGCTTTCCCAGTTACGAGGGCGATGGCGGCCTGGCCATCGTAGCGGAATTGCACAGCCCGGAAGACGTGGCGGTGGATTCGTCCGGCAACGTGTACATCGCCGACACGGCCAACGGGTACATCCGCGAGGTCACCATTTCCACCGGCGACATCAACTATATCGCCGGCGACGGCAGTATCGGTTTCTCCGGCGATGGCGGGTACGCCACCAGTGCGGGCTTGATCGCGCCTTTTGCGGTGGCTGTGGACTCCTCCGGCAACGTCTACTTCGCCGAAAACGGCGACAGCCGGATCCGGGAGATCAACGCCACGAGCCTCGATATCAGCACGGCGGCGGGGAACGGCACGCCCGGATACTCAGGCGACGGATCGACTGCCTCCAGCGGGCAATTGAATTCCCCCACCGGTGTGGCCGTGGATTCGGCTGGAAACCTATATATCGCGGATACGCTGAACTGCCGCATCCGCAAAGTAACCTCAAGCGGAACCCTCTCCACGTTTGCGGGAAACGGCACTTTGAGCTACTCCGGTAACGGCGGACCGGCCATCCAGGCCCAACTGAACGCGCCTGAGGGCGTGGCAGCGGACGCCGCCGGCAACTTTTACGTTGCCGACACCCTCAACAACGTGGTCCGGATAGTCTCGCCGAACGGAATCATCGCCAACTTCGCCGGGAAGGGCGGCGCGGGCGACTCCGGCGATGGCGGCGCGGCCACCAGCGCGCAACTCAACGGGCCACAGGGGATGGCCGTGGACGCGTCCGGCAATCTCTTTATCGCCGACACCCTGAATGCCAAGGTGCGCAAGGTCTCGACCAGCGGCGTCATCACCACGGTGGCCGGAAGCGGCACTCCCGGCTATGGCGGCGATGGCAGCGCGGCCGGCAACGCGCAACTGAATCTGCCCATCGGCGTGGCGGTGGACACGGCCGGCGACGTGTACATCGCGGACTTCGGGAACAGCCGGGTGCGCAAGGTCTCGGCTGCCAGCGGCGATATTACCACCGTGGCTGGAAACGGAACCTTCGGATACTCCGGCGACGGCGGCCCGGCCGTCAACGCGCAATTGAATGGCCCCCAGGGCGTCGCGGTGGATACCGCCGGGAACCTGTACATCGCCGACAGCGAGAACAATCTGATCCGCGAGGTTACCCCCAGCGGCCTGATCGCGACGGTGGCCGGAAACGGCGTCGCGGGTTACTCGGGCGATGGGGGGCCAGCCGCCAGTGCGCAAGTCGGCAACCCCGTGGGCGTGGTTGTGGATGCGGTGGGCAACATTTTCATCGTGGATGCCAGCGTGCGCGTGCGCCAGGTCTACCCCAACGGTCTCATCGTGACCGATGCGGGCAACGGGTCGCGGGGCTACACGGGCGACGGCGGTCTGGCCACCCAGGCGCAGCTCAATGCTCCCTTGGCCATCGCGTTGGGGCAAAACGGTAATCTGTACCTGGCGGATACGGCCAACAACGCCATTCGGCTGCTCCAGTACGCGGGCAACGGCCTGTCCATAAACGCGGTGACCAACGCCGCCAGCAACCTCAGCGGACCGGTGGCGCCGGGCGAGGTAGTGGTGCTCTACGGCTCCGGACTGGGCCCTGCCGGGCTGACGCAGTCCCAGCTTGACCCAACCACCGGCCTGGTGGACACCAGTCTTGCCGGCACCAGCGTCATGTTCAACGGCACGCCGGGACCCGTGTTATACACCTCCGCCACGCAAATCGGCGCCGTGACGCCGTACTCGATGGCGGGATCGAACGTACAGGTATTCGTCGAGTACCAGGGACAGACCAGCGCTCCCGTGACGGTGCCGGTGGCGCCGGTGGCGCCGGCTCTCTTCACCGCGGACAGTTCCGGCAAGGGGCAGGCGGCGGCCTCCAACCAGGACGGGACATTGAACGGGGCTGCGCATCCCGCCAAAGTGGGAAGTTACATCTCGTTGTGGTTGACGGGCGCGGGCCAGACGAATCCCTCGGGCGTGGACGGTCAGCCGGGAACCGCTCCCCTGCCGATGCCGATAGCCGGGGTCAGTGTGACGATTGGCGGACAAGTCGCGGTGGTCGAGTACGCCGGCCAGGCGCCCGATGCCGTCGCTGGCGTGATGCAGATCAACGCGCAAATCCCCAGCGGAACTCAGGCCGGCAACGCAGTCCCGGTGGTGGTGAAGGTGGGCAATGTCTCCACCCAGGCGGGCGTGACCGTGGCGGTGGGGAATTAGCGGGGCGGCCACGGAGTGGTAACTCCAAGTGGGAGGGGACTTTCCCTGAAATACAGCCGAAATACGCCGGATCGGCCAGCGGCGCTACAATAGTTGTCAATATGGATCATGTGCCGCAACAGCCCGTCAAAGATCCACCGAACCTGATCCGGAGCGGCTCGTTCTCCCTGGATCGGCTGTTGAGCCACATCGACCCTGGCACGGTGGAGGAATCCGAAGACTTCGTGAGCCGCATTTATGAGCAGCGCTACCTTGATCTCTCCTCCGGCCGAAACGGCAAGACTGGTCGTTGATACAGACGTCGCCAGCTTTGTCTTCAAGTGGCATCCCGAATATGCGCCGCGCTACGTTTCCATAATGCGCGGCTCTGAGTTGGTAGTTTCATTCATGACTCTGGCTGAGATGCGCCAAGGCGCTCTGGATGCGAGCTGGGGGCCGCGCAAACGGGACGTGCTGGAAACGTATCTGGCCGACTTCTCAGTGCTCCATTCCGACAGCCTACTGTGCTCTACGTGGGCCGCCCTTCGGAACGAGAGCACGCGCAAGGGACGGCAAATGAGTTCAGCCGACGCATGGATTGCAGCCACGGCGCTGGTTTTGTCGGCGCCGCTGGTGACGAACAACCCCAAGGACTACCGCCACCTGGACAAGCTCCAGCTTGTATCCCTGACCGCCAGGTAACCATTTGATGGAGAATGGAGGCTGCTGCCGCCCATCACCCGGGTGGGTCCGGCAGGGTGAGTTTACGACAGATCCTCTTGGCCAAGAGGTCCGCAATCTCAGTGCGACGAGGAATTGCTTCGGCGTGGCCGGTTCGAGGGTTCTCCCAAAGAGAGTGTTCCTTGCCCTCTCTGCGCAACACGCAGCCGTGCCGCCGCAGATGGCGGAGGAGGACCTCGCGCTTCATCCGATCACGACGAGTTCCTGCTCGGCGTCGGGCGGAATAGCGCGCAGGGAATCCTCTCGCCTGTGCTCCAGAATGAGAGTGATCGCCTCTCGAAGGTTCGCCAAGCAGTCTTCACGCGATTTGCCCTGGCCGTTTGCGCCGGGCACTTCGGCGCAGTACGCAACGTACCATGGGCCGTCCTGCTCGACGATCGCGGTGAACTCGTTACGCATGCGTCCATTCTACCGCTCTCGGCGGGACAGAAAGGGTTTCAGGGGCTCAGGGCTACGTAATCCCCAAATCGCCGCCCCGCCTCGCCTTATTCGGGCCGCTCCGCGCCGCGCAGCCGGAACATCACCTGCAAACCCTTGCGCCAGTCTGCGGCCAGGCCGATGCGCTCTACTTCGATCGCGGGCGAAAAATAGCTCAGGATGGTCTCCGTGGTGGGGTGAAATTCGAGCGACGGCGAGACCAGCAGCAGGCGCGGCGGATCGGGGCGCAACAGGAGGCCGGGGAAGTAGCCGTGCGCCGGGAACTCGCCGCGGTCCAGGTGCCATTTGACGCGAATCCAGTAATCCAGCGCCTGTAGCGGCAAGTTCAGGTCGGCGGACGCTTTCAGTTCCACAACGGTGAGGCGGCCGGCGCGGTCGGCGGCCAGCAGGTCCAGGATGCCGCGCTCGCCCCCGGCGAAGGCGGGCACCTGGTCGTAGATGGGGTCGCACAGGAGCGAGGCGTCCAGCGTTTCGATCTGCGCGCGCGCCTGGGATTCCAGCCAGGCTTCGGGCGATTGCCGGTAGAGCGGATGGCCGCGGTCTTGGGATTCGGGCGAGCGGGCGCGGTCGAGTTCCTCGACCAGGCGCTCGATTTCGGCGGCGTGATGCTCGCGCGCGGGGCGGCGTTCGCCCAGGCCGAACAGCAGATCGCCGCCGGAGAGTTCGGCGAACTCGATGCCGCGAACGCGCAGGCTGGCGCGCCCATCGTGTTTGACAACCCGCTCGACGCCGGGCAGTGAGATGATACGCTGCCAGGCTTCCAGCAGGTTGGGCGCGGGGCGGCGGCAGGGCTCGAGGCGCGTATCCAGATTGCCGTGGTCGCGCGGGTCGATGCGCGCGACGAAATCCTGCTCGGAATAGGAAAACAGCTCGAAGCGCGCGGCGGCGGGGTCGAGGCACAAGAGACGCAGCGCGGTGGGGCGCTCGCGGCCCGCCGGAACGTAGATGGCCAGGCCTTCCAGCGCCACACGCCGTTCGCGGCCGCGCAGGTAGGTGAGCCAGATCAGGCCGAACGAAAGAACCGCCGCGGCGTCGCTTTGCGGCGGACAGGCAATGGCCGCCCAGCCGTGTTGCCCGTGGCGCAGAAAGGCACGCGGGAAGGCGGGGGAGAGGCTGAATTCCAGGTTCGGCTCGGCGCTCAATTCGGCCAGTTTCCACTCCGGGAACTGGCGGCGCAGAAAGAGGCGGAAGCGCTCGCGGAACACCAGACGGGCGCTGCGCCGGCCGAGATCGGCTCCGGCGCGCCGGGCGAGATCCAGCAGGAAGAGCTGGCCCTGGCGGCGAGCAAATCGCTCGACGGTGATTTCGAGGCGCGCGCTGGTGGGCTGCTGGATGGCGGTGACGCGCCGCGTGAGATTGCGGGTGCGGTCCCAGGCCTGCAACGTGAGACGCCCGCCGCGGAGATCGAGCGAGAAATTGTCTTCCTTGATGGGAAGCAGTTCCTCGCCGGGTTCCAGCAGGGCCGGCTGTTTCGAGCTCTTCAGAAAAGCCGCAATGGCCGCGCGGATCTCTTCGGTCGAGTGCGGCATACTAGCCAAACTTGGCGGCGCGCCGTTCCGGCCCCAGCGCCGTGGCAATGGCCGCCATGAGGAACACCGTGGCGGCCGTCACCGCCATGGCCACCGCGTAGCTGGTGCGGCGGGCGAATACCGCCTCGATGTAACCCACCGAGCTGGCGATCAACACGCCGCACTGATAACCGAAGCCCGGCAGGAAGCCGCGCACCGAGTCGGGAGACAGTTCGGAAAGGTGCGCCGGCACCACGCCCCAGGCGCCCTGAACCAGGAACTGCATTACGAACGCTCCGACGAACAAGAGTGTCAGCGATGGCGAGAAGGCCCAGATGGGAATCACCAGCACCGCGGCCAGCAACGCGATCACCATGGAGCGGCGCCGGCCGATGCTGTCGGAGAGGAAGCCGAAGAGCGTCCCGCCCACAATGGCGCCCACCATGGAGAACGCGGTCAAGCCGGCGCGCCCGGCCACATGAAATCCCCACTGGCGTTCCAGAAAAGTCGGGTACATGTCCTGCGTGCCGTGGGAGGCGAAATTCATCGTCGTCATGAGCGCGGCCATATAGAGAAACAGTTTCCAATTCCCCAGAATGGCTCGGCCCAACTGGCCCCAGCTTTCATGGCGAGTTTTCTTCCACACTTCCGACTCTTTCACGCGCATGTACACGAACACCGCCAGCAACGCCGGCAACCCGCCCAGGAAGAACAGGGGCCTCCAGCCTACGCGAGGGAACACGAAGAAATAGCACACAGCCGCCAGCAGGTAGCCCATGGCATAGCCCTGCTGGAGAAACCCCGAGAGCAATCCGCGCAGCCGGGCTGGAACTTTCTCCATGGCGAGTGACGCGCCGACGCCCCATTCGCCGCCCATTCCGATGCCGAACAGGGCCCGCAGCACCATGAACACGGTGTAATTGGGCGCCAGGCCGGAGGCAACTTCCATTACCGAGTAAAACACCAGGTTGATTATCAGTGGCAAGCGGCGCCCGTAGCGGTCGGCCAGCAGGCCGAAGAAAAAGGCGCCCACGGGACGGAAGGCCAGCGTAGCGGCGATCGTCAGCGCCATGGCCGCGTCGGACTTCTGAAACTCGCGCCCGATGGCGGTCAGGCAGAAGACCAGCAGGAAGAAATCGAACGCGTCCAGGGTCCAGCCCAGGTAACCCGCCAGCAGCGCGGCGCGGTGGTCGCTTGCGCCCGACGCTTCGGCCGGCGCGGATCGCGCTATGGTCACGTGTTGGCCCTCCGCCGCAGCGCCGGCGCCAGCGCCCACACCACGCTTACCGCCAGCACGCCCGCCACAATCCACCCCTGGCGATCGAGCGCCGGGTTGGCATTGCCGAACAACTCCATCATGGCCGGGCGCAGCGCCATGGCCCACAATACCAGCGCATAGGCCAGGTAGTTCTTGCGCGCGAACCACAGGCAGAACAGCACGGCACACCCGGCCCAGATGGCGGTTATGGCATACTGGAGCGCGAATTCACCCGGCGTGCGGATGTCTCCCGAGAGATTCGCCGAGAGCGCCGCCAGCACCAGCAGGGCCAGCATCCACCACTTAGGCAGCTTCTTTATGACAATCGCGATAAACGCCAGGATGGCGGCGTTCAGAAGCACCGACCGCGCAGCCCCCGCCACGGCCGCCAGGGCCGGCGCGCGGCTGACGATCAGGTCCGGGCTGACGATGGCGAAAAGCGCCTGCGCGTGATGGTGGCTTTGGAGCATGGCGTCGTGCTGATTCAGGAGAATCCCGAGGCCGGCCGCTGCCAGTAGCGCCGCTCCGGCATCCAGGCCCAGCAGCCGGCGGTTGGCCGCGCGCAAGGCGCCCCCGCTCTCCGGATAGAACAAAGCGAGCAGCGCCGCCGCCGCGCCCAGGACCAGAAAAACGAAGATCACGCTCATCAGCAGCGTCATGTACAGGACGGCCTGGAAAGTTTCGAGTGGAATGGCGGTGTTATAGCCCTTCAGCATGAGCTCGAACGAGAGCAGCGAGCCCAGCGCGAACAGCAGCGTCGCGGGCACGGCCAGGCGGATAGCCCCGCGCCAGCGCACCAGTCCCTGGCGCGTGGCTTGAATCAGCAGCCAGAGTGCGTAGACCACGGCCGCCGCAGTTACCGCAATGCGCAGCGCCAGGACGGCGATGGAAAGCGCGTTCTGACGGTCGCGCCCGCGCTCGTAGGCTTCCGGGATTTTCCAGTACGACCGCAGCGAAGAGACGCGGTCTCCGGCCACCTCGATGTGAACGCGGTAGTGGGCTTCGTCCAGGTTGCGAGGGTCGCCGGGACGCGCCTCCCACTCGAGCGTGTAATCGCGCCGCGCTTTCTTCTTTTCCGAGGAGCTCTCCTTCAAGTCCATGGCAGCCAGTTCGAACCCCTGCGCCGCGGCGAAGGCGGAGGCGATCTGGCGCGCTCGATCCTCAGGAATATCGGCGCCGGGGCGGTCTTCGGGAATGGTGTGCGTGAATCCCAGCACCTTGCCGGTTTCCGGATGCTCCGATACGGTGACTTCTTCCTGGTCCAGCGATTTGAAATAACGAGTCATCCAATGCTGAACTGGCCGATAGCGCTCGAAAGGTTTCGAGGCGAAACTCACCGAACGCCGCTCCAGAAAATACTTGCCCGCCAGACTGTCGTCGCCGCTCCAGTGCGTGGCCGGGTAAGTCAGATGACGGAAGCTGCCGGGATCGAGGCCCTGCTGTTGGAGAAACGCGTCCGCCCCCGCGCGCGCCTGGCCGGCCGGGATCTGGTATTTCGGCGAATCGCCGAAACGGCTCACCGGAATCAGCAGGCTGAGCAGGCCGGCAGCGAAGATCGCAATGGCCGTCAGGCGTACGCGGTTGGTGAGCGGCTGGTACTCCATGGTGACAGCCGGGGGCGCCGGCGCCGCTTCCACCGGTTCCTCGACCACGGCACTCTCATCCGCGTTGAGCAGCCCGCTCTCCGGCTCGAATCCGCCGCGCCGCCAATAAGCCACCAGCGCCACCAGGAGCGGCAGCACGACAATCCCCGCGCTGGCAGCGCCGGAGAGCCGAAAATAGAGGTTGTGGGAGCGTACCAGCAGCAGGGCGGTGTAGCCCGCATCCATCGAGTAGTGCCACACCAGCGTCGGCAGGATACCCCATCGCAGCATGATGAAGCCCAGCGCCACGCCGCCGATGCCTACTTCCACGCCGCGAATGTAGAACGGCTGCTGCGGATATCCAGCGTGGCCGAAGCCCCAAAGGAAGGCCGCCAGCACCACCGCCACGGGAAGGTACCGCACCAGCTTGCGCAAGAACGGAATGGCAAACATGCGGAACAGAGACTCCTCCGAAAGCGCGGGGAAGAATCCGAAGAACAGCACGAACAGCCATGGAAAGCGGGTATTGAGCAGATCGTCGTAAGGAACATCCGCCGGCGACCAAGCGCCGAAGCGGTAGGCCACAATGTAGAACACCGTCTGATAGGCAATGAAAATACCGGCCAACGTAATGCCTAAAATCACGCCCAAAAAGAAGCGCTTGGTGCGCAACCCGCGCGGGCGGAAGAGGTTGCCGAACGAAATCTGATTGGGAAGCGCTTCGCGGTATAGGCTCTCGGCGCCCGCCATGAGCACGAACAACAGGCCGCCCGATCCCAGCGCGGAGAGCAGGGCTTGCAACAATTGCTGCGACAGGAAGCTGCCGTAGGAATCCGTGGTGGGATACCCGAATTCGTGCAGTGGAAACTGGTTCAGGCTGGCGCACAGCGAGAGCGCCATGCACACCAGCCCCACCACCGCCGCGCGCCGCCAGCGCACATCCTGGCGGCGCACGCGCATAATGATCACCACCACCAGGCCCAGAATCAGCGCCACCAGCAGCGCTGAATCCACCATCTGCGCCATGTCGTTCCTGGAGCGCAGGCGCTCGTAATCGCGCGTCCACTGTTCCGGGATTCTGAGATACTCGCGATACCCTCCCACTTCATTGCCCAGAACCGCGACGGTCATACGGTTGGTGGCGTCGTGCAGATTGAAGTCGCGCTCTTTCCAGGTGAACTCGCGATCCACGCGATGCGGGCGCGTCTGGTCCGATTCCTCGACGAATTCGAGCGACGCCGCATCGCGATGCATGCGGGTTCGCAGGAAATCCTCGGCCAGGGCGCGCGCCTGTTCGGCGGTCGCAGCCGGACGCGCGGCTTCCTCGGGAATCTCGTGCTGGAAGCCGGCCAGCTCGCCGGCGGGAGTGATTTCGACGCCGTACTCCTCTTTCTGCTGCGGGCGGAACCATCGATAAGCCCAGCGCCACAGGCGGACGCGCGTGCCCATGAGTCGGTTGGCCTGCTCGAGGCCGGCTTCGCGCTCGAGGAACGTCTTGGCTTCATCGTCGTAACTGAAACGCGAGGCTTGCCGGTAGCCCTGGACGCGGTAGCCCTGCCCGGCCAGAAAGCGCCCGGCGAGAACCTGGGCGTCGTCGCGGCTCACGCGGAAATCGATGGAAGCCTCCGGAAAAGCCCGGTAGAAGTTGCGTACCGAATACCAGGCGGCCCCGGCGAACAGTACGAGGCAAACGGCGATGAAACGGTAATCGGAGGTGCGCAGCCGTTCTTTCATAGTGGTGGCCTTTCAATGGATGATTCCTTCGCCGCCCAATGTATCCCGATTCCGCCCAGAATGAAACGGCGCGTATCCACGGGACGGTATCCCGCGCGGCGCAGCAGAGAGGAAAACTCGTCGATGGACACGAAGCTTCTGAGCGAATCGGGGATGTAGGTGTAGACTCGCGTTTGCCCGTGCAGCACCAAGCCCCAGAAGGCGCCCTGCGCGTAGAGCCAGCCGAGATACAACCGCCGCAGCCAGCGGTTGGCGGGCAGGAAAAAGTCCAGGCTCACCAGCATTCCGCCGGGACGGGTGACCCGCTCGATCTCGCGCAACGCCGCCGGCAGATCCCGAAAATTGCGCAGCCCGTAACCGATGAAAACACCATCGAAACACCCGTCGGAGAAGGGGAGCGATGCCGCGTCGGCACAGACCGCGCGAGCGACGCCGTGCGCCCGGGCGAGTTGCAACATGCGCTCGGTGAGGTCGACGGCCAAGGCGCGGGAGCCGGGGTATCGCCGCGCGACGAGGCGAGAAAAGTCACCCGTGCCGGATGCCAGATCGAGCACCAGCGGATTCTCGGACAGCCCGGCGCGCTCGACGCAGGCCCTCTTCCAGCGCCGGTCCATCCCGTAGGAGAAGACGCGCGTAATGAAGTCGTAGCGAGGCGCTATCGTGTGGAACATGGCCCGCATCCGGCGCCAATCCCGTCTTTCGGCTGGAATGTTCACTAAGAGCCGAATTGTACCAAAGGAACGAGGTTTACTTCTTGGGGCGCGAGGGGCGCATCTCGATCCGGCTGATCATGGTTCGCGCGGGCATGCCCAGCACCAGGGCGACGGCCTCGGCCACGTCTTCCGGCGCGATCATCCAGTTGGTGTCGCCGGCGCGCTTGGCGGGGTCGCCTTGGAAATCCGTGTCCACGCTTCCCGGCATGATGTAGCTGACCCGAACGTTGTCGTGACGGTGGTCCAGCATCATGGCTTCGCTGAAACCGTTAAGTCCGAACTTGGATGCGTTGTAGCCCGCGCCGCCGCTGAACGGGTTCTTCCCGGCGAGGCTGGAAATGTTGACGATGAAGCCGCCGCCGCGCCTGGCGAAGCGTTCGAGCGCCTCGCGGGAACAGTAAAACGGGCCGTTCAGATTGAGATCGATATTGCGGTGCCACTCCTCGGGCGTCATCTGGGCCACCTTGCGGAAGACCCCTTCGCCGGCGTTGTTGACCAGAATGTCGAGCCCGCCGAATTCCCGGTCCACGGACTGGAAGAACTCGCCTACCTGCTCCACCTTGGTGACATCCGCGGCATAGCCGGCGATTTTTCCCAGCGGCTGCATCTCGCGGACGGCCCGCTCGACCGATCCGGTGGTGCGCCCGCAGATGGCCACCGACGCTCCCTCGCGCAAAAGCCGCTCGGCGATGGCACGACCGATGCCTCGCGTGCCGCCGGTGACGATTGCGATCTTGCCTGAAAGTGGTTCCATATTCAGATTGTAAGGGAGGGGCAGGGCTCGCTTGCAAGTGCGTAGCGGACGGCGCGGCTGCTGCTTCCGTACCTTTATCAGTCACGTCAACGCTTCCGTGCGGGCGCGGGCCATGGGCTAAAATGGGAACTAGCATGAAATTCGTTGTCAGCATCTATCAAGACGAAGACGGTGTATACATTGGCGAGTGCCCCTCGATACCGGGCTGCGTCAGCCAAGGGCAAACAGAGGCCGAGGCCGAGTCGAACATCGCCGATGCAATCCGCGAATGTCTGGCTGTTAGGGCAGAACTCGGCATGCCATTGACCGTGACCACGCGCGAAGTCGAAGTGGCGGTCTGATGCCCGTTCTCCCGCTGCTTCGACCTCGCGAAGTCGTTCGTGTGTTTGAGCGGCTGGGTTGGCGGGTCGCGAGGCAACGAGGCAGCCACATTGTGCTGACGAGGCCCGGCGCCCCCGTGACACTCTCGATCCCCGATCACGCTCAGGTCGCCCGTGGAACCTTGCGAGCGCTAATAGCGAAGGCTGGCTTGACGATCAAGGAGTTCCTGGAGTCGGCTCGATAGCATATGAATTCCTCGAGATCGCCTGCGAGTGGGCCTTCGACTGGCCGGAATATCAAGCTATGCGCTACGGATCACCGGTAAACGCTGGGCGACCTTCGGGGATCCGCGCTGCTGGTGAGTCTCCTGGTTCGCGCAAAGCCTTACAATGACTACGTGGCGGCTATCCCAGATGTGGTCCTAAAGTGGTCCCTACCTTACCGCGGGGAGGATGACGCGCGATGGCACACCTACGGCCTTTACGCGTACCTGCGGCCGCGCCATCCGGAGATCCTCTACATCGGCAAGGCCGCTGGCCGAACTGTCCTTCAACGTCTTCACGATTCGGACAAGCGTGCGCTGTTCCGCGATCTGGCCCAGCAGAGGAGTATTCAAACTGTGCGAGTGATCGTAGCGCAATTCGAGTCAACCCGGAGAATCACTCGCGAGTTGATACTTGATGTGGAAAGTCTGCTCATTCACTCGATCAAGCCGTGGGGCAACATCCAGTCGGCTCGGAGTCGGGGCATCTCCCGGCCGGGTCTCACCATCAAATGCGAGGGCAAGGTCTGGCCCATCGGCAGGCGGACGTTTCGCGATCAATGAAGGCCCAAAGACAACCACCCGCGAAAGCGCCACCGTGTAGACCGGCGCACCCGAGCTCCCGGATGCTCGCCCAATCGGAAGCCCCGAGACGGTAGTGCCGTGTCCAAACCGCTCCGGCGTCAGGCTGCGTCCGCGATCCGCGCTCAGCACACTCTTCAGCCCCCAGCGGACCATCTGCCCCGGCTTGCTAGAATGAATCCAGCCATGGCTTCCGGGCCGTCCACATCTCCGCTGCGGCAGATTCTGGAGGACCGCCTCGCGCAGTTGTCGCTCGAAGTGGACAGCCTGTTCGCCGAGGCGCGCGAACGAGCGCGGCGCGATTTTGCCGACCAGTTGAACCAGGCCGTGCGGCGGATCCGCCAGGCGGCGGATCCGGAAGAGCTCGGCGCCACGCTGCTGGATGCCGCGGGCGCGTTGGCGGGCGGCGCCGCGTGGTTCCGCATTGCCGGGGAAGCCGCTAAGGGCGAACGGATCCGCGGCGTGCCGGAGGAGGCGAGCGAGGCGTTCCACGCGCTGGAGATTCCGCTCGCATCCGCGGCGGCCCTGGCCGCCGCCGTCGAGAGCCGCGATCCGGTGATTGCAGCCACCACTCCGCGGGAAGTCTCGGAGGAGATGGCGAAGCTTCTGGAGCACTCGCCCGAGGGCCGCGTTTCCATCTTTCCCGTGGTGGTGCGGGAGCGCGTCCCCGCGCTTTTGTATGCGTGGGGAAACGTGCAAGGTTCCGCGGTCGAGCTGCTGACCCAGGTGGCTGCCGCCGCTTGGAGCGCGATTCCGGAGCCGGCCGCGCCCGAGCTTGTGACCATTGAGCCGGCGCCTCCGCAGCCCGCGTCCACGTGGGACCGCCTGCCCGTCGAGGAGCAGCGGATTCATCTCCGCGCGCAGCGCTTCGCGCGCGTGCAGGCGGCCGAGATGCGCCTGTTCCAAGCGGACGCGGTGCAGGCGGGCCGCGCCGGCCGCAATCTCTACGATACGCTGCGCAAATCCATCGACGGCGCGCGCGAAGCCTTTCACCAGTCGTTCTTCGCGCCCTGCCCGAGTATGGTCGATTACCTTCACCTGGAACTGGTGCAAACCCTGGCCAATGACGATCCGGACTTGCTTGGCAACAACTATCCCGGCCCGATGGTATAGGGTTTTATGCGGCGCAGGCTTGCTGGCCTGTGCGGGCTGGTGGGGCGCCGGCGCCGCGCCTGCAACGGATCTCGCCACTCTGGTTCGCGCCTATCGCGAGTCCCCCACACTCGCGCGACGCGCGGCCTTGCAATCGTACGCTGCGGCGCATTCCAAAGATACCAACGGCGGGCTGGCGCAACTGGCGTTGGGCGTGGCGGCCTACGAGCACAGAGACTATCCCGCCGCCATCGCCGCGCTGAGGAAGGTTCAAAAGCTGCCCCAAATTGCCGATTACACCGCCTGGTATCTGGCGGCGTCGCGTGTGGAATCGAACGATGCCGCAGGCATTGCGAACGACCTCGCTGCCACGCACAGCGCTTCGTCACTCTCGCCGCTTTCCGCCAAGGCATGGCTGCTCGAAGCCCGCGCGCTCGAAACCACCCAGGCCGCTGAAGGCGCACGCTTCCTGCGCGAGCACTACGCCGAGCTGCCGCAGCCTGAAGGGGACGCGACACTGGCCGACTGCTACCGGGCCGCCAACGACCTGGTTCATTCCGCGGAATTTTACCAGCGCGTCTACTATCAATACCCCACCGGCGACGCCGCCACGCGCGCCGGAGCCGCTCTGCTCACGCTGAAAGATGCCATGGGCGAGGCCTATCCGCCGCCGCCGTCGCGCCTGATGTTGCGCCGCCCCGATCGCCTGATGGAGCTTCACGAGTATGTTTTGGCGCGGTCGGAGTACCGGTCGCTGGTCGATCGGATTGCCGGCTTGGAGCGCGACCAGGCGCGCGTGCGCATCGGAGAAGCCGATTTTCTCAAAGGCAGCACGAAGGTGGCCTGCTCCTATTTGAGCGGCCTCGATCTGGGGGAATCGGAGGCCGATGCCGAGCGCCTGTATGAACTGGGCGAATGCGCGCGCCGTCAGGGCGGCGATGGCGAGATGATGTCCGCGGTCGAGCGTCTGGGCCGGCAGTATCCGAAATCGCTCTGGCGCTTGAAGGCGCTGGTTTCCGCGGCCAATCGCTTCCTGCTGGTGAACCGGCCAGACGATTACCTGCCGCTTTACCGGGCGGCGTACCAGGATTTTCCGGCCGACGCGGCCGCCGGCGTGTGCCACTGGAAGGTGACCTTCTACGCCTATCTGCACGGACAGGCGGATGCCGGAGACCTGCTCCGCGAGCACCTGCGCAGCTATCCCAATCACTTCACCGCCGGGGCGGCGCTCTATTTCCTGGGACGGCGCGCCGAACAGGAAGGCGATTTGGCCGCCGCCCGAGCCTGCTACCAGCGCCTTCCCCAGGCTTTCGAGAACCACTACTACGCCATGCTGGCGCGTGAGCGCCTGGGCAGTCCCGAGATGGCCGGCGCCGCGGCGTCGGCGGAGACTGCTCGGTTTCTGGCGGCAGTGACGTTCCCGGAACGGAAGCCGGTGCCGGCTCAAAGCACCAGCGCCACCACCGTGCGCATCGAGCGGTCGCGCCTGTTGCGGACCGCCGGCCTGGGCGACCTGGCCGATTTCGAACTGCGCTTCGGTGCTCGCACCGATGGCCAGCCTCCGCTGCTGGCGATGGAGATGGCGGGGGCCGCGGGCGCTCCGCACCAGGCCATGCGCATCATGAAGTCGATGGCCCCGGAATATCTGAACCTGGCCTTCGATCAAGCGCCGCGCAGGTTCTGGGAACTGCTCTTTCCGCTTCCCTACCGCGCCGACGTGGTCCGCGCCGCGAGCGAGAAGAACCTCGACCCCTACCTGCTGGCCGGCCTGATCCGCCAGGAATCGGAGTTCGACCCGCAGGCGCGCTCGCGCGCCAACGCCTTGGGCCTGACGCAAGTGCGCCCCGCCACGGGCCGTCTCTTCGCCCGCCAGGCGGGGATCAAACGCTTCAGCAGCCGGCTGCTGTTCCAGCCCGCGGCGAACCTGAAGATCGGCGTTTCGATTTTCTCGGCCATGCTCGAGGAGAACGACGGAAAGCTGGAGCAGACGCTGGCCGCCTACAACGCCGGTCCCAACCGAGCGGCCGAGTGGCTGGCGTGGAACACCTATCGCGAGCCCGCCGAGTTTGTGGAATCCATCCCCTTCACCGAGACTCGCGATTACGTGCAGGCCGTCCTGCGCAATGCCGACGTGTACCGCCGGCTGTACCAGTAGGCGCTACCGCTCGGATTCGTTACAGTAGATATGTGCATCGTCGAACATTCCTGACTCTTCCTATAGGAGCCTCTCTGATGCAGGCGCAGACATCCCCCGCCAACCAGCGGGTGGTCATCGAGCTTCGGTATATTCACATGCGCAACGGGCGCCAGGTGGAGCGCACCACCGATTATCTGCGGCGCGGCCTGTTGCCCGCCTCCGAACGGGCCGGTATCCGGCCGGTCGGTTGCTTCAGCGCCGTCATCGCACCCGACAGTCCCTTCGTCCTGACTCTGGCCAGCTACCCGTCGCTGGCTGCCTTCGAAACCGCTCGCGAAAAGCTCAGCGCCGACAAGGAGTTTCTGGCGGCGGCCGACGAGTACAATTCCATGACCGAGCTGAGCTACATCCGCATGGAGAGCTCGCTGCTGTGGGCCTTCCCCTCCATGCCCACGGTGGTGGCGCCTCCGACCGGCGAAAATCGCGCGGCGCGCATCTTCGAGTTGCGCACCTACGAAGCGCCCAACGATAAGGCACTGGCGCGCAAGATCAAGATGTTTGGCGATGGCGAGATCGAGGCCTTCCGCCGCTCCGGCATGTTGACGGTGTTCTTCGGCCAGACCATCGTCGGGAGCCGCATGCCGAACCTCACCTACATGCTGGCGTATGACGATCTGGCAGCGCGGGATAAAACCTGGGGTGCGTTCTCCGCCGATCCCGGCTGGCAGAAACTGCGCGCCACGCCGGGCCTGTCGGACGCCGAAATCGTGAACAATATCAGCAACGCGATTCTGCGGCCGCTACCCTTTTCGCCGATCCGCTAGCCGGATGCGCGCCCGCTCGCGCGGCGGGAGAATCAGGCTCTAATGCAGACCACGACATCCGAATCTCTATACCGCCGGTTGCAGCTGCTATTGCGGATGCTGCTGCGGCGTGGTATCGCCGGGAACTGAGGCAATGAAGACGATCTTCAGGGCTACTTGAGTACAACCATTTGCCTGTTCTTTGGGGAGACGCCCAAAGAGCCTGTGAACTTGGGGGTTCCATTCACCAGGATGTCCACTTCCCCATCGAACTCTGGTCCGAGCATTAGGACATCGCCGGGAGAAAAGCTCAAAAGGTCTCTCAGGCCGATCATGGCACCCGAAAATTCGCATTCCACCGTCATTTTCAGGTCACGCGCCAGCTTTCGTTTGATAGCTAGCTCGGTTGCAGGGTTCTCCGATCGGTGGCTCGTCCGCTGTTGGTCGAGTCTCTGCCTTATAGTCTTCAGGGTTAGAGAAGGAATCGCCAGGTTCACCATCCCAGCGGTCTCTCCGATCCGGAGTTCTATCGCGACAGCGACCACCGCTTCCGTCGCCACGAATCTGCCCGAAAGTTGCGGGCTCGTCTCGATGGCGCTCATCGCGAAGCTTAGAACGTCCACCGGCTTCCAGGTTTCACGCAGATCGCTCGTGACGATATGGAAGAAGCCATCAAGCAAGTTCTTCTCCACTTCCGTGACTTCACGATCCAGCCCGGTTTTGGTTCTTCCGCCGCCACCGAGCACGAGGTCCAGGATCAGCGCAATCAACGTGGGATCGACTTCGATGAGTGCATGACCCTGGCAGGGGTCCATGTTGAGGTAAACCAGGCATGTAGGCGTGGGCAAGGCTTCCACAAAGTCAGAGTATGGCAACTGTTCGACGCTGATGAGGCTGCCCGAAACGACGGAGCCCAAATATATGGTGAGGCTAGAGCTGAGGTTCCTGACGAAAGCTTCGTGCAAGGAGTGGATGGCGTTGATCTGCGATATGGGGATGCGGTCGAGGCGCCGGAAATCGAAAGGAACCGCGCCGTCATTGGCAGACGGGCGCGCCCCGGTGGCGGCATCAAAGGCCCTATCGATCTCCTGTTGGCTAAGTTGATGCTCCAAAATCGTACCCTCCGGGGTCCACTCTCACTGTTGGTGGGACAAGATCTTGAGTCCGTAATTACCATCTACGACGACAACGTGGCCGCGGGCCAGCACACGGTTGCGAATGACCACGTCAACTGGATCGACGACCGAACGGTCCAACTCGATCACGGAGCCAACGGTCAGTTTGAATACGTCGCGCAGGGGCAGGGTAGTTCGCCCCAGGATGAAATTGACCCTCAGGTCGAGCCTGGGGATTGAGTCCAGGGTCCGGCCGCCGAACTCCACCGTTTCGCTGCTGGAGGCGGGTGTGGCCTCCGCTGAGCCGGCCTTGACGGCAGCTTGCTGAACCGTGAAGTCAGCGCATCGACGGAGGAGTGCTTCCGACCAGACCGCCGCTCCCTCCACGGACGCCAGTCCGGCATCCAGGGACCAACTGAAGACCAAGGCCCCGTCGCGGTTAGGCTGACTGTTCGGAATGGAGTCCCCACCGCTGATCTCTTTCCCGAACTGGCAAGTCAGCTGGCTGGCTACGATGGAGCTCGTCTGAGCCATCAGGTCGCGGCACGTGGACTGAATGTCATGGTCGGTTGGCGCATTCACGCCAAGAGCGGCAAGAGTCAAGCGGCTGAGGCCAGCCCAGGATTCGGCTGGCGCACCGATCCAAAAGGAAGGCTCTTCCAGAAGGTTCAAGGACTGTGCCCGCCAAGCCAGGCCATCCTTGACCTCATTTGAGGGCGATGCGTGCGACTCAGCCTTCGGCCGGTACCCAGTCATGGATTCGAGAACCGTGATAAGGGAGTCCAGCCAGGAAGCCATCATCCGCGTCGCCATCTGAGCGCGGTCGGGGAGGGGGGACTTGTCGTCGGTGTGGGTACTCATGGATCGAACCTTACAAACTCGGTGATGCGAAGGGCCAGGCGGTCGCCGAGAACAGTCACTTCGGCAGACGCGAGTAACACATTACCGACATAGACACCGAGCGTCTCGCCAGCCGGTTGGCTTAACCGAACGACAGCGTCGGGGCGGATCGCCAGAACGTCGCGGACATCCATCAGCCGCTCTTCAAAGCGAGCTTCGATAGTCACAGGAACGTCATTGAAGCTATCTACGCTCTCGAGTAAGCTCTTGCGAAGAGGGGCCATTTTGGATTGACGCCTTGGAAAGCTAGCAATTCAAATGCCAAAGGATGACCACCTTCCAAACCTTAAAAATCCGGCTTCTTCAGTACCGACAATGCCCGAAAGTTTTTGACGGGTCAATATTTTGACAGTCGAAGAAAACGCGAAAACAACGACTAACGTTACTTGTATCTGCCATTTTGTCAGTGGTTGAATAGAATTGGATTTGGTGAGGAACTTGCTCTCCAGACGATTCGTATGGCGACAATGGCTTCACCGGCCTTGGCACCTCCTGAGCCGAGGCCAACAACGAACGCGCGCGCGAAATTCCAGATAACGGGTGTGCGAAAGGTGGCCATATTGCTGACGAGTCTCGGTGATGAAAACTGCGCAGAGTTGCTGCGCCGCATGACGGAAGATGAGGTCCACGAGGTGACCCGCGAAATGAGCCGCCTGACACCCGTGACCGCCGACGAACGGCAGTTCGTGATGGGGCGCTTCGCGGATGCAGTTGAGCGGGGCCACATTTCTGGCCCAGGGGGTGTAGAATATGCGACATCTATTCTAATTGCAGCATTTGGGCCGGAGACTGGCAAGCGTATGGCGGAGCGCGTACTCAAGTCGCTGGGGACCGACACAACGGGCATCGACTCGCTGCAAAAAGCCGACCCGCAATACCTGGCCAAGGTCGTTCAGCGGGAGCATCCGCAGACCATCGCCCTGGTTCTGTCGCATGTGAGCCCGTCTCACGCCGCTAAGTTACTGGCAAATCTTCCGGACAATGTAAGGGCCGATGTGGTCCGTCGCATGGCTGTGCTGGATCAAATCTCTCCGGAAGTCGTCAACAAGATCGCTGGGACGCTCGGCTCCCGGCTGAGGTTACGAGGGGGGTCGGGCCTTGAGTCGTACGGCGGCGTTCGCGCGGCAGTAGAACTCCTGAATCGGGTCGACACGTCGACGAGCGAAAGCATTCTGGATGAAATTGCGGCCGAAGACGCCAATCTGGTGCAGACAATCCGAAACCTGATGTTTGTATTTGACGACTTTCTGCACGTGGACGGAGCGGCGATGCGAAAGATCCTCGGCAAGATCGACCAGAAGGTGCTGATGGTGGCTCTGAAAGGGTGTAACAACCAACTCAAGAGCCACTTCACGTCATGCATGTCTTCCCGGTCGGCTGAGATGCTCAACGAAGACATGCAGACTCTGGGACCGGTGCGAATCCGGGATGTAGAAGAAGCGCAGCAGGCGATCATCGCGGCCGCCAGGCAGCTCGAAAGTGAGGGTGCTCTCAACCTCAAGCCGAGCAGCGGAGACCAGCTTGTGTTGTGAAGACTGCCTGACAAAGGGAAGTCGAGACGCAGTGCGTCGTCAACGTTGGCGGGTTTACAGAAGGCCAGCGTGGCTACCTCGATTTCCATCGGAGCGCCGTGCTGCTTCGTGAGGTTTCGGCAAGCCTGCGCAAGAAACTGGGGCCGCGGCCAGGAAGGTCGAGATCGAACTGGCGCAGACCCAGGCGGGCGATGCTTACCGGTTGCCGCTGGAAGTGGGCGTCGACGCGCGGATTGCAGAGATTGCAAAGATCGAGATGACGCAGAAACAGCAGCGCTTCGAGATCGCGGCCGACCAAGAGCCAGCGGAAGTGTCGCTCGATCCCAACACCTGGATACTCATGGACACGCACTTCGGTAAGAAGTGAGGCCCGGAAGCGTGGCCTATTCGACGGGGACGGCGCGATCGAATACCACATCGAAGGTGGCGCCCTGCCGCAACTCGACTTCGCGGCCGCGGGTCAGGAGGACGGTTGCCAGGCCTACGGCGCCGCCGGCGCCCGCGCCGATGCCGGCGCCTGTCCATGTACGGACCGCAAGACCTCCGAGGGCCGCGCCGGCGCCCGCGGTGTCGGCAATCCGCTTGGCATCCTCTCCGTGCGAGCTGCCCTGCTTGATTTCGTTCTCGTTCTCTTGGCCCGCGACCTTCTGGTCGCTGCCTTCGGAATCCACGGAAGCCAGGTGAGGAGAGACCTGGACGACCTTGCCGCTGGGAAGGGTCAGCGAGTCAATGCGGATCGCCAGCTCCGCGCGGCCGCTCACGCGTCCACTGCGCTTGGCGCTTAAGACCACCCCTTGGACATAGCAATTCACGGGAACCACAGTCTCGCCATGGACCACAATCGGCGTGGCGGTCTGCATGTAAACGTAATCGCCCTCGCGGGCGGTTCGCGTGCTGACGGAGTTCACCATGCGCAGCAGCGCGTGGCTGCCCTGCGGAATCTCGGAAGCCGCATGGAGAAACGGAATCGACAAAGCGACAATGGCCAAACGCATAACACCCTCCTCTAACTATCCTAAACCCCGCCGCCAACGGAAGTCGCTCAGCCCCCACAGCAGCAAAGCCATGAGGAGCGCCAGGACGGAATCGTTGACTCCGGGAGTCCTGCCGGGCAGATATCGTTGGATCGCTTCGAGGACCGCCAACGAACCTGCCACGGCTAGCGCGGCGCGCGCATAAGAGATGCCCTGGGTGCGAAACAGCCAAACCAGAGCGCCGTAGTCGAAGGCTTTTCGAAGCAGGGCGACGATTGCGGGCAGGCGGTTGGAGTGGAAGATGGCGGCGAAGGGAATCCAGGAAAAGGGGTGCGGCGTCGGCGCGAAACGGAAGGGGATCAACTCGCGCAGAACGATTGCGGAAGCCAGCAGAGATGCACCCGCGGGCAGCCGTTTCCTCTCCGGCAACAGGCTCCAGAACAGCAGCGCCAGGGCGGCGCCCAGCGCTTCGCTGAGGGTGAGCCAGCGCTCCTCAACGAAAAGCCGCACCGGGAGGAAGAACATCGCCGCCAGCAGCCACCGCAGGCGCATGCGGCCAAAAAACGCTTGCATAGCCAGCGCCACTGCCAGCCATTCGGCGGCGTTGGCCCAGACTTCCACCCCAGAGAGGGAAGAGGAGCCGGCCAGCAACGCCAGTGAGGTGCGCAATTTCGTCCGGGTGGGCGTGGGGAAGAACGGATAGAGCTGATAGCCCGCCCAGCAGGCCGCCAGAAGGAGAGCGGCAAGTCCGTACCGCCCCGGCTTGTGGCGCGCCAGCCTCTCCAACTCGGGGCGGAAGACCAGCGCCGCGACAGCGCCGGCGGCGGCGCCGGACACGTTACACAACACGTCAAAGAGATCGCACTCGCGGCCGGGGTCGTAAATCTGAAGCATTTCCATGCTGGCGGAAAGCCCCAGGGCCAAGAGCAGCGCCGCACTGAAGGCGACTAATCGTCCATGGCGCCGCGCTACCGCCAGGAATGCGGCCATACCCAGCGGAAAGTAGAGCGCCAGGTTGATGGCGGCGTCGCGCACCGCGTATAGGTCGAATTCCGGAGTCCACGCATGCAGCAGCACCCACAGCGGGTTTGCGCCGGAAACCTGGAAATCGAAATGCCAAGGGTAGAGGGAGCCGTAGACGATCACCGCTATGACCAGCAGCAGGAGACGGTACATTAGTGCCTCGCGAAGCGGCGCAGGCGGAAAATCTCGACGAACGAGATATACAGATTCACCACGCCCAGGCCGCTGATGGCGCCGCGCACGTACATGTTGTCCCAGTACCGGTGCCACTCCGGCACGAAGGCGGCGAAGTAGTTGCCCTCCCAATACTCGGTCCAGGGAAAGATCAGCAGGAAGAGTCCGATTTCCAGGCAGATGGTGACGAACACCACGGCGGACATCTTGTGGTACCAGCGGTAGACAGGCCCAGGCGACGGCATGGGCGCCGCGAGGTCCTCGCCGGGCTGGGTTGGCATCATGCGGCGCCCGCGGTGTCGAACAGACCCAGTTGCGGATCGTAATCGACGGGGAAGAGAGAGCGCGCGCGCACCGGCTCGAAGCTCAGGCGGTGCAGGGGAGTGAGGCCGAATTGCTGGATGGCCCGGCAGTGCTCGGGGGTGGAATAGCCTTTGTGCGAGGCCAGTCCGTATTGGGGAAAGACCCGGTCCCACACGCACATGCAAGCGTCCCGATAGACCTTGGCCAGGATGGAGGCTGCGGCAATGGCATGACAGCGCGCATCTCCCTTGATGAGGGGCTGCTGGGGCAGGGGAAGCTCGATGGGCATGGCGTCGGTGAGCAGGAAATCGGGAGCCGGGCTGAGCCGGCCGACGGCCAGACGCATGGCCAGGCGCGAGGCCTGGTAGATGTTGATCGAGTCGATGGTGGCGGCGTCCACGGCGGCGATGGCCCATGCCGCGGCGCGCTCGCGGATGCGCCCGGCCAGCACTTCGCGACGCTGGGGCTGGAGCAGCTTGCTATCGTTGAGGCCGCGCACGGGTCGGTCGGGCGAAAGCACCACGGCGGCGGCCACCACGGGGCCGAAAAGCGCACCGCGGCCCACTTCATCCACGCCCGCGATGGCGTGGAAACCGCGCGCGCGCAACTCACGCTCGAAAGTTGCTTCGCACCGGAATTTGCCACCCGCCGCCTCCGGCCGCATTTGGCGAACCGTGACTATTCGCGCTCCCGGAGACGGGCAGCCTTGCCTTTCAATCCGCGCAGGTAGTAAAGCTTGGAGCGCCGCGTCCGGCCCTTGCGCACTACTTCGATGTGGTCGATCACCTTGGCGTGCACGGGGAAGATGCGCTCGACGCCCTGGCCGAAGCTGACCTTGCGCACGGTGACGCTTTCCCCCAAACCGGTGTTGTTGCGGGCGATGACGGTGCCCTCGAACGCCTGGAGCCGTTCCTTGTCGCCCTCCTTGATCTTCACATGAACCCGAATGGTGTCGCCGGGGCGGAACGGGGGAATTTCGGCCGCCTTGTTTTTCTGTATGAACTTCGTCAACAATGCGTTCTGCATGAGAATTTCCTTAATCTTCTATCTTGACATGCCCGGCCCCTGCCAGCAAATCGGGGCGCAGGCGGGCGGTCTTTTCCAGCGCGGAGTCCTTCCGAAACCGGCGGATCTCCTCGTGGTTGCCGCTCAGGAGCACTTCCGGCGCTTTCCATCCACGGAAGTCGGCTGGCCGGGTCCAGTGCGGGCAATCCAGCAGGCCCTCTCCGTGGCCGGTATCCTGAAACGACTCGAAGGCCGCGGAACTTTCGTTCCCGAGCACCCCGGGCAACAACCTGGCTACCGCATCGATGACCACTGCCGCCGCCAGCTCGCCGCCGCTTAACACGTAATTCCCGATGGAGATCTCCTCGTCGGCCAGGTGCGCCGCCACGCGCTCATCCACGCCCTCGTAGCGGCCGCAGATCAGCAACAGCCCGGATTCGCGGCTCAGGCGGTTGGCCACGCCCTGATCGAACAGCCGGCCCTGCGCCGAAAGCAGCAGCACCTTCTGGTCCGCCCGGCGTTCGGGCCAGATGGATTCCACCGCCCGGAAGACCGGTTCCGGCTTCAGCACCATGCCCTCGCCGCCGCCGAACGGGCGATCATCCACGGTCTTGTGCCGGTCGGAAGTCCAGTCGCGCAGGTTATGGATGCGGATTTCGACCAGGCCCGCATCCCTGGCCCGCTTGACCACGCCATGCGCAAACGGCCCCTCGAAAAACTCGGGGAAGATGGTCAGCACATGAAAAATCACGGCCGGTTCAGATCCTTCAGGCCTGCGGGCAATTCCACCGCGATGCGTTTGGCTTCCGGATGGATTTCCAGGCAGATCGCGCGCACGAAGGGAATCAATAATCCGCCTTCCACTACCAGCAGCCCCGAGCCGCCGGAATCCTCCCAGCCCGAAACGCGCCCCAGAGATTCGCCCGTGCGCCGGTCCACCACCTCGCAGCCCACCAGGTCCGACTGGAAAAACTCGCCCGGTTCCAGTGGCGCGCGCTCGCTCATGGGCACGCGCACCTCAGCTCCAGCCAGGGGTTCGGCATCCGAAATGGTATCCACGCCCCGAAACTTGAAAATCAACGTGCCGTTATGGAACCACGTGGATTCCACCTGGTAGCGCCGGGACGAAGCGGACTCGCCCGGGCCAAACAGACAGACTTCCCGCAGAGCCTCGTAACGTTCCAGTTTGTCGCTCAGGGCCAGCGCGGTGACTTCGCCGCGGTTGCCCCTGGGCTTTCCCAGCAAGGCCACCGCGACCCATCCGCCTGGCGGCACGCTCACTCGAGGATTTCCAGCGTGAAGCGGCGATTGAGTTTCATCCCGGCCGCCCCAAGAATGGTGCGAATCGAGCGCGCAGTGCGGCCCTGTTTTCCGATCACCTTACCCAGATCGCTGGGCGCCACCTTCAACTCCAGAACGGTAACCTGTTCCCCCTCTACCACTCTGACGGAGACCTCTTCCGGGACGTCCACCAGAGCTTTCGCAATATCTTCGACCAGTTGTTTCATTGCTATCCCGCCTCCCTTGACTTCATGGTAGCGCGAAAGGAACGCGCGGGTAACCCCGGTTCTTACTCGACCACCGGCTGGGCCACCGGGGCGGGGTTCTTCTCCACCAGCCGTTTCACGGTATCGGACATCTTGGCCCCGTTCTTGATCCAGTGGTCCAAGCGGTCGTGTTTCAACACCACCTGAGGCGGGCTGGTGAGCGGGTTGTAATGCCCCACCACTTCCAGGTTGGGGCCGTTGCGGGCGCGCTCCTTCTCAATTACGACTATGCGATAAAACGGCTTCTTCTTGGCGCCAAACCGCGCCAGGCGAATCATTAGCATCTGAGCTCCAATACTGTTTAACGTCCCGGCAAGTCCCCGAAGGGAAACCCAGCGGGCAACTTCATCTTCCCGAGCTTCCTTCCCATGAAGCCGCCCGAGAAGGACTTCATCATCTTCTTGGCTTGGGCGTACTGCTTCAACAACTGGTTGACTTCCTGCACCGACGTGCCGCTGCCCCGGGCGATGCGCCGGCGGCGGCTTCCGTTGACGATCATGTGGTTGTCGCGTTCCCGGGGGGTCATGGAATCGATGATCGCCACCACGCGGCCGATCTCTTTTTCGTCTACCTTGACGTCCTTCAGCTCTTTGAGGATCCCCACCTTGGGCATCATGCCCAGGAGCGATTCGAGGGGCCCCAGCTTGCGGATCTGCCGCATCTGGTCGCGGAAATCTTCGAGCGTGAAATCGTTCTCGATGAGTTTCCGCTGTATCTCGACGGCCTTTTTCTTGTCGATAGCCTCCTCCGCCTTCTCGATGAAGGAGAGGATGTCGCCCATGCCGAGGATGCGGTTGGCGGCGCGATCCGGATGGAACGGCTCGAGGGCATCGAACTTCTCGCCCACGCCGATGAACTTCAGCGGCTGGCCGGTGACATGGCGGATGGAGAGCGCCGCGCCGCCGCGCGCATCGCCGTCCATCTTGGTGAGGATCACGCCCGTGATTCCCAGCCGCTTGTGGAACTCGTCGGCCGACTTGACGGCGTCCTGGCCGGTCATGGCGTCGGCCACGAAAAGAATCTCCACGGGATTAAGCTGCGCTTTGAGCTGCTGCAGCTCGGTCATGAGCTGGTCGTCGATATGCAGGCGGCCGGCGGTATCCACCAGCAGCACGTCGCGCCCGGTGTTGGCGCTCTCGCGCCGCGCCGAGAGGGCCAGCGCAAGCGGCTGGGTCTCTTCGGGGGCGCCCTCGTAAAGCGTCTGGCCGACCTCGCGCGCGATCACCTTGAGCTGCTCGCGGGCCGCGGGACGGTAGACGTCCACCGAAACCATCATGGGACGGTGGCCGTTCCTGGAAAGCCAGCGCGCCAGCTTGCCGGCGGAGGTCGTCTTGCCCGACCCTTGCAGTCCCACGATCAGGAACACGCTGGGCGGCTCGTTAGCGAAGCGCAGCTTGGATTCGTGGCTGCCGAGGATCTTGATCAGCTCATCATGAACGATCTTGATGACTTGCTGGGAAGGCGAGAGAGCGGTCAGGACCTCCTCGCCCATGGCCTTCAGCTTGATGTTTTCGATGAGCTGCTTGACGACCCTGAAATTGACATCGGCTTCGAGCAGCGCCATGCGGATTTCGCGCAGGGCGCCCTCCATGTTTTCGGCCGAAAGTTTTCCTTCGCCGCGCAGGTTCTTGAAAACCCGCTGCAGTTTTTCCGATAGGTTGTCGAACATGAGAACGGAACTCCTCCGCCGGGCAAACACTGCGGGGGGCATTCAGCGGTCTTCTTATTATAGCCGGTTACGCAGCGGGAACGATGCGGACGCTGCTGGCCGCCATTTTCCCGGTGCGGTCCATGCCTAGTTCGTAGACCACCCGCGTGCCCGGCCGCAAATCCGTGGCCAGGCCCTCCGCCAGCCGCGAGACGTGGAAGAAGATATCTCTTCCGCCATCGTCCGGCCGCAGAAATCCGAAGCCTTTGGCTTCGAAGTACGTGACCACGGCGCCGGCCTGCTCGCCGGTGGGCGCTTCTCCGCTGGCGTCGCCGGCCTCCGCGGCAGACTGCCCGGGCCGGCTGCTCTTGTCTCCTACCCCTTGCTTGATCAGCGCGAGGTCGTCTTCGGTCCAATCCGCAGGCTGCGCATTGGAGGGCATCTTGAGGTCCGGATTGCGCTTGCGGGCCTCTTCAAATAACCTCTTTTGACGTGCGTTCAACGAAAGTTTCCTTTAGTCCCGGCGGCTCTACGCCGGAATCGGCGCGGCCTTTTTACGGCGCGAGGCCTTCTTTTCGGCGGGGGGCTGCCGGTCGCTTTTTTTCAAACTGCCCATCACCATGTTGGTGACGAACTTCTTCTCGCCGTGATCGTCGAACTTGATCACGATGCGTTCTTCACTGCTGGACAGGACCGTTCCCAGGCCGAACTTCTGGTGCTCGACCTGGGCGCCCTGAGAAAAAGTGTTGGAAGCCATAGATTTCCTGCGCGTTAATCCTCGGATGGATTGCTGGGGATATGAGGTGGCGACGATGAAGAGAAGACAAAAGTATCGGGCAGAAGTCCCACAATGATTTTAGATTTCAGTCTAGCACATTTCTGCCGGCCGTGCGGCGTCCGGCCTGCTCCAGCGAGTAGAATTAAATGGCTAGCCCCGATTCTACATCGCAGCCATCCTCCGCGTACGGGCGGTAACGGGGGACCTCAGGTTTGGCATTGATGCTCGACAACAGCCCATCGCCAGCGGGGATCGAAGGTTCGTGGCGGTTCCGGATGGCCAGGATACCAGCCGCGCTGGGTGTCAGGGGCGCCTCGTGGATCGCCCAATATGAGGCGGGGATCGTCTTGGCCGTTGTAATGGGTTTCGTGCTCGCGCAGTTCATACGCGCCCGTTCGCCACTCTGGTTTGACGAGATGCTCACGTTCTATATTGCACGTTTGCCGAGTGTCAGCCAGATGCTTCGGGCCGTTCCCACGGACACCCATCCCCCGCTGTACTACCTGCTGGCAGGGGCTTGTATGCGCTGGCTCGGCGAGACGGAAATTGCGGTCCGGCTTCCATCGATACTGGCGTTCGCGGCGGCCATGCTGGCGACGTACTTCTTCGTCCGCCGGCGCTGCGGCGCGGTCCTCGCTTTGTTCGCGATGCTGGCACTGACGACAAGCGGAGCGGCGTACTACGGACACGAAGCGAGACCGTACGCCCTACTGCTGGGTTTTGCCGGTCTGACCATGGTGAGTTGGCAGGCAGCCACTGAAGAGGGCCATAATCGCATTTTTCCACTGGCCGGCGTAGCTATCGGCGTTGCAGGCGCCATCGCCAGCCATTACTTCGGTGTTTTCCACGTCGGCGTCCCGCTGGTGTGCGGCGAAGCATTTCGTCTCGCGAAGCGGCGGCGGCTCGACTTTCCGCTCTACTGCGCGTGCGCCGCTGGCCTGTCGATGCTGGCAGTCACTATGCCTTTTGCCGGCGAGATGCATCGAATCATGGTCGATTACGTGCAAGGATCGGTTGCTTTTTGGGCAAAACCACAGATTGGAAGCATCCGCTCTTACGGGGACCTTGTGAACCTGGGGCTTCCTTTCTGTTTTCTCCTGTTGCTGTGGCTGACAAAGTCGGCATTCGCGCCCGGCGACGAGTCCGGCCGGCCCGCGGGTGACAATCTGAGCGTTCCCGCTCACGAATTCGCCGCTGCGGCGGGGCTGGCGCTGCTGGTCCCGATCATGATCGGTGTCACTTGGCTGGCAACGGGATACTACTTGTTTCGCTACGCGATTGGGGCGGCTATGGGGGTTGCCATGTTGGCTGGGATGGCGGCGCCTCTTCTCGGACGGAACAGAAGTCACGTCACTGCCGTAGCTTCCCTGAGCATGGTCCTGGTTGCCCTGGTCTTCGCCGGCACCAAAACCAAGGCGGTCATTCGAGCGATCGCGAATCCCCCGGCTGACAGTTGGAGCGCCAGTTCGGTCCTCGATGCTGCGCCGGGCGGGGAACCAATCGTCGTGGCCAACGCAGTGACCTACCTACCGAAATGGAAGTACGCATCCCCACCCCTCCGCGAACGGCTCCACTATCTTGCCGATTGGCCATTTGCCGTTCGTCAGGCCGACTTTCTTCCAGAGCTTTCGCTGATAGTCACTCAGCAGTTTACGCCCTCTAAGGTCGATGACTACCGGCAGTTCCTCTCGACTCACCGCCGTTTCTTGCTGTATTGCGCCGGCCAGCCCAGCCTGGAATGGACCGAGGGGCGCCTTCGGGCAGAGGGTTGGACTTTGCATCTCCTCCGCAGCAGTGAAGGTGAGACACTGTTTCTGGCTGAAGCACCAGGCCGGTAGATTCAGCCATGGCGGGCCGCCCGCAGGCCCAGCCGAGCCACGCGGGGTCGATGTAATCGGGGCCTTTATTGAACGCGCGGACGCTCATGCCGGCGCGCCGGGCCAGCAGAATGGCGGTGAGCGAAACCAGCGTCTCTCCGGAATCGCCGGCCAGCCCGGCGACGACGATGCGCGGGCTATTGCGGCTCGTCCGGTTGTGGAAGCTGGATATAGGACCGCCCAGATAGCTGTAGATGCAGCGTCCGGAATCGATCAGGACCCGGATAGCCTGCCGGCAATCGTCCCTGCCGCAGTTGGCCTCGCCGTGGCGCGCGATCATGGCCTTGGTCAGGTCGCCCGGCTTCAGATTGCGCTTGCCGGCGCACTCCGCAACCATGGCAAACATTTCGTCCGCCAGCGTTTCAATGGACACGGTCGGGATGGGCACCTCCGGGAGAGTTCATTCTAACCGGCGAAAGGAATGGCGGGGACGACGGGGCTCGAACCCGCGACCTCCGACGTGACAGGCCGGCGTTCTAACCAACTGAACTACGTCCCCGCAATGTCAGGCGGACATTCCGATGCTAACATGACGGCGGCGCGGGCGCAAAATCGGCGCGGGTAATCCCGGCGCGCACCGGGAGCGGAAAACCGCGCTAAGGTGTAAACATGACGATTCGCGGCGTTGTGTGCCTTACTTGCTCCCTGGCGGCTCTGGCCTATGGCGCGGACCGCAAGCCGACCCCCGAGGACGCCCGCAGGTTCATCGATGACGCGGAGCAGAAGCTGCTCATCCTGGGCGTCGACTCGGCACGCGCGGACTGGGTCAAGGACACCTACATCACCGACGACACCGAAACCCTCTCGGCCAAGCTCGACGAGCGCGCCATCGCCGCCACTGTGGAGTATGCCAAGCAGTCGACGCGGTTCGACGGGCTGAAGCTCGATCCGGTCACGGCGCGCAAAATCAAGCTGCTGAAACTCTCGCTCACCATCGCCACGCCCTCCGATCCCAAGGAGAGCGAAGAGCTGACCCGCATCGTGGCCGGTATGGAAGGGACTTACGGGAAGGGGAAGTATTGCCCAGGCGGGCCGGAGAGCTGCAAGGACCTCGACGAGCTGAGCAACATTATGTCCGACAGCCGCGACCCCGCCAAACTGCTGGAGGCGTGGGCCGGCTGGCACGCCATCGCGCGGCCCATGCGCAAGGATTTCGTGCGCTACGTGGAGCTGGCCAACAAGGGCGCGCGGCAGCTCGGCTTCCAGGATAACGGCGCCATGTGGCGCGCCAAGTACGACATGGCGCCGGAGGCTTTCGCCGCCGAACTGGACCGCCTGTGGGAACAGGTGCGGCCGCTGTATCTGTCGCTGCACGCGTACGTCCGCGCCAGGCTGAGGGAAAAATACGGCGACGCGGTTCCCGCGAGCGGGCCCATCCCCGCCCACCTGCTGGGCAACATGTGGGCCCAGGAGTGGGACAACATCTATCCGCTGGTGGCGCCGGCCAACGCCGACCCGGGCTACGATCTGACCGAGTTGCTCAAGAAGCGCAACACCGACTGGAGGCAGATGGTCAAGTACGGGGAGAACTTCTTCGTGTCGCTGGGATTCGATCCGTTGCCGCAGACATTTTGGGAGCGTTCGCTATTCCTCAAACCCAGGGACCGCGAGGTGGTGTGCCATGCCAGCGCGTGGGATGTCGACACGCTCAGCGATGTGCGGCTGAAGATGTGCATCCAGATTACCGGCGAGGATTTCCTCACCATCCACCACGAGCTGGGCCATAACTTCTACCAGCGTGCTTACAACCAGCAGCCGCCTTCTTTCCGCGACAGCGCCAACGACGGTTTCCATGAGGCGGTGGGCGATACCATCGCGCTTTCCATCACGCCCGAGTACCTGGTGAAGCTGGGCCTGCTCGACCAGGCGCCGGATACTTCCAAAGACATCGGCCTGCTGCTGCACCGGGCGCTGGAGAAGATTGCATTTCTGCCCTTCGGACTGGTGATCGACCAATGGCGCTGGAAGGTGTTTTCGGGCGAGATTCCGCCGGAAAAGTACAACCAGACATGGTGGCAGCTTCGCCTGAAGTACCAGGGAATCGCACCGCCGGGCCCAGGGGGCACCCCAGAGGGCGCCCCAGAGCGCAGCGAGGCGGATTTCGATCCGGGCGCGAAATATCACGTGGCCGCCAACGTGCCGTACATGCGGTACTTCCTGGCCGACATCCTGCAGTTTCAGTTTCACCGCGCGCTGGCGCAGGCTGCCGGCTGTGCAGGGCCGCTGAACCGCTGCTCGATTTTCGGCAACCAGGCGGCGGGCAGGCGGCTGAACGCCATGCTGGAAATGGGACAGGGCCGCCCCTGGCAGGAGGCGCTGGAGAAAATTGCCGGCACGCGCGAGATGGACGCGTCGGCGATTCGCGACTATTTTGCGCCCTTGCAGAAGTGGCTGGACGAACAGAATCGGGGCAAGCCGGTGGGCTGGTAACCTCCCGGGCGCCTACCGATAGAGGTCGTCCACATCATAGCAAGCTGGTATCTTTAGAGTTGGCACAAATCTATCCGTTCCAACCGTTCCGATACACTGAAAAAGCCGGTCCGCTGGGGAACCTCGTAACGCAACCTTACGACAAGATTTCTCCGGCGATGCAGAGCCGCTACCTGTCGCTCAGCCCGCACAACCTAGTGCGGGTGATCCTGGGGGAGAAAAGGGCGGGGGATTCCGAGAGCGACAACGTCTACAGCCGCGCCGCGCGCTATCTGGACGACTGGATCGCCCGCGGGGTGCTCGAGCGCGACCGCCAGGCCGGCATCTTTCCGTACTTCCAGGAATTCACCGTCCCCGACACGGGGGAGCGCCTGGTGCGCAAGGGGTTCATCGCCCTGGGCGCGGTGGAGGACTACTCCGCCGGCGTGGTGCACCGGCACGAGCAGACGCTCTCGGGACCGAAAAAGGACCGGCTGGAGCTGCTGCGCCGCACGCACGCGCACTGCGGGCAGATCTTCATGCTGTATCCCGACCCCGATGGCGCCATCGACGGGCTACTGGATGAGGCGGCCAGAGCGGCGCCGATTGCCGAGGTCACCGATGAGTATGGCGCGGTCCACTCGGTGTGGAGGATGGCCGACGCCGCGCGCGGCGTCGTTCAGCAGTTGATGGCGGACAAGAAACTGCTCATCGCCGACGGGCATCACCGCTACGAAACCGCGCTGGCATTCCGCAACGAGAATCCCGGCCTGCCGGGCGCCGATCACGTGATGATGACGTTCGTCAACATGCATTCATCGGGACTGAAGATACTGGCCACGCACCGGCTGGTGAGCGGACTGGACCCCGAAGGTCTGGCGGACCGGTTGCTGAAAGCCGCGGCGGCAGGATTTCAGGTGGAGGAAATTGGCTCGCTGGACGCGCTGAAACGGGCGTGGGACGAAGGCGAAGACCGCACCATCATCGGCGCGGCCCTCGGCGAACGCCTCTTTCTGCTGGAGGACCGCCAGGCGCGCGGCGAGCTGGACGTACGCGTGCTGCACCAGCGCGTGCTGGCGCAGGCGCTGGGCATCGGCGAGGAAGCGGTGCGGGACGAAAAGCACCTGCGCTACATCCGCGGCTTGGACGCGGCCGTTCAAGAGGTGCACAAGGGCGCGGCGCAGATCGCGTTTCTGTTGAAGCCGGTTTCGGTGGAGCAGGTGGCCGCCACGTCGTTCGCTGGCGGGGTGATGCCGCAGAAGTCCACCGACTTCTATCCCAAGCTGCTCTCGGGACTCACGATATACAGACTGGGGTAGGGAAGGGGACTGCCCGCGATTCCAGGGATCGTCAGCGTCTGACCCGTGATCCATGATAGGATATTACCCATTGGAGGGCGACATATGGGTAACTATTCCCGACGCAATTTCTTGAGGACCGGACTCGCCGCTGGTGCACTCGCGGCAACCGGAAGGCTGCCCTTGCGGGCGGCGCGCGGTTCAGCTACGGATTGGGTGACGCTGGGGAAGTCCGGCGTCCAGGTAACGCGGCTCGCGTTAGGCACTGGCACGTTCGCCGGGCGAACGCAGCGCGAGCTGGGGCAGGAGCAGTTCACAAGGCTGGTGCGCCACGCGTACGACCGGGGCATTCGCTTCTTCGAAACCTCCGAGAGTTACGCCGAGATGCACAAGATGCTGGGCGAGGCGCTGAGAGGCGTTCCGCGCGGTACGTACCGGCTGATGTCCAAGGTAACGACGCGCGATGGGGTAAATCCGCAGGAAAAGATCGATGAGCTGCGCAAGCTGGCGAATACCGATTACTTCGACGTGATGCTGATGCATTATCAGCACGTGGCTACGTGGCCGGCGGACACGGTGCGGTGGCAGGACGGGATTCTGGAAGCGCAGTCGAACAAGGTTGTGATGGCGCACGGCGCGTCGGTGCACGGGCTGCCGGCGCTGCGCCAGTGTCCCGGAAACCAGTGGCTCGAGATTGCCATGATCCGGATGAACCACAACGGCACCAGGATGGACGCGGAGGAGTTCAACACGAACGGGCCGGGGAACGTGAGCGAGGTGGTCGCGCATGTGAAGCAGGTGCGCACGGAAGGCATGGGCGTGATCAGCATGAAGCTGGCGGGAGAAGGCGCGTTCACCACCCGTGAGGACCGGCAGGCGGCGATGCGGTTCGCGTTCAACGATGCGGGCGTCGATTCCGTGACGATTGGTTACAAGAACACGGCGGAGGTCGATGAGGCGATTGAGAATTTGAATCTGGCGCTGGCGTGACACCAGTTACGGCGCGATGTTGATATACGCCGCCTGGCTCGCTACTCCACCCACCGTCACCACTACCGGTTGCTTGCCCGCCGCGACCGTCGCGGGCACGACGAAGTTGATCTGCAGCACGCCTACCGACCAGGTCGGCACGCCGACGTAGGTAGTCTGGGCCGCCACTCCACCAACCGCCAAACTGACCGCTTGCGCCGGCTTCGAATTGTCGTTGGCCGGAGCCTCGCCATCCGGGATCGCCGGCCGGAGCTGCCCCGCGCCCGTGACATACAGCGAAAGTACTTGATTGGCTGTGCCGCTCGAGGATGGATTCACAAGACCATCGGGTGTTACGAAGATGCCCGGCGCCGCAAACGACACCTCGAAGTTGTATGTCACATTCGCATAAGGATTGCCGACAGTCAGAGTCGCCGGACCGGCCGGTGTCTCGTACGGAATCTGCAGATTCACCTGGTTCGGGGAGACATAGTACAGGTAAGCCGGGTTGTTGTTTACCGCCGCCTCGAACCCCGCCAGATACATTGTCAATGGCAAAGTGCCCGCCGATTGCACGAAGTCACCCAGGGCCGTGCCGTAAACGCTTATGATCTCGCCCGGCGCGAACACCTGTTGCCCGGATGCGGCATTGCTGATCCCCCCTATCGCCACTTGTGCCTCCGGACCCTGGAACGGGACCGACAACTGCTGCGACCATTGCCGCCCGCTCACATCCACGCCGCTGAAAGTGAACGCCACGTTCGCCGGCACATTCAGGTTCGACAGCCCGATTTGCGCCGAAATCGACCGGTTCGCCGGTATGCTCGCGCTTCCGAACAGGGTTGCAAATTGCGAAGAGTAATCCGTGCCGTCGATCGTCATTCCGCTCAGCGTAGTCGGCACTCCCGCTTCCTCTGTCAACGTCAGCGTGAAGTTCCAACTGTTAGCCGGCTGTTCAAAAACCACGTCCGTGTTCCCGTAAATTCCTGGTCCGGTGCTCTGACTCACCGACACCACGACCGCAGAGTTCGTGGGCGCCGCATTGCTCCATTGGTGAACGAAGTTGTACACATCGAGCGATCCCCATCCGCTGGCCAGGTCATAGTACGGAACCGCATTGTACCCGAGCGTGCCCGAGGCGCAATTCGGCGATCCGACGACGCACGCCACTGCATTGTTGCCTGTCGTGACATCGTGAAAAACACCGGGGCTGTTCTGGGCCAGCCGGTAAATCATGGGATTGATATTCCCCAGACCCGGCTGGCTTTGTATGCCGGTTGAAACCAGGTATTGATTCAGCAGCGTGACAATTCCCGACATCGTCGGCGCGCCGAGCGAAGTCCCGCCGGCATATCCGCCGCTCCCGTACGAATAGAAATAGCTGTTGTCGTGAGCGTCCGAAGCGTTGAAGGCGACGTCGGGAACGTCGCGCGCCCCATCGTTCGGAACGCCCGTTCCGGCCTGCCAGACTGGCTTGAAAAAGACCAGGCTGGCGCCGCCGCCGCCCGCCGCGATCGTCCTATCCACGATCATATCGTTCCAGACCATCTCCGGAATGTAAGACAACGCCGAGGCGTCGTTCGCGGTATTGGTGCCGCTCCAATATGTTCCGCCCTGCTCGTTGAATTCCGTCCCGCCGACCGATGTCACCTCGGGAATGCTGCCCGGAGCGTCCACCGCCAAACCATCCTGCGCTACCACCGCGCCGGAATCCTCGCAGTCGGCCGCACCCGAATCGCCCGCCGCCGCCATCCACGTAACGCCCTCCGCGTTCGCCTGCTGGGCCGCGCTTTGATAAGTAGGCAGATCGACGAGATCGGAAGACTCACAATCGCCGTAACTAATGCTGATCACCGGCGCATAATCCTGATCCACGGCGTAGAAGAACGACGTAAATACATCCGGCGAGTACACGAAGATGATGGTCGCGTTCCTCGCCACGGCGCCGGACCATTCAATATCCAGGTCCGATTCCCCAAGGTCTCCAGACTGCACTTGAACCCCCGGATTTTGCTGCCCCGGTACCAGCACCTGCTGGAGATTAATCGCCGGCAGGTGGAACTGGGAGCGGAACGTTGTAATATCGGATGGGATAATCTGGGTCTGTCCCACGATCACCAGGCTTTGTCCCGCGCCATCGATGCCCGCGCTGTATAGAGGCGCCACATCATATATGGCGGCGAAATCGTCTGGAGCCACATGGTGAGTGCCGTTCTCCGAGGTCGTCTTTGGACTCACCTTCCGCAAATTCCTGGGCTTCAAACGAAAATCGTTCAGGCCCCGAATACTGTTCACCATGCTCGCGAAGGCGGCCGGAATCGCGGGATTCGTCGCGTTCGCATAATGAATCTCGCCGTTGACGTTATAGCGGTGAATTTCCGCGTGCAAACCGTTCTGCACCTGTTGCGCAGTGCCGCTGAACGTGATCCAGGTGCGGCTCCGGGCCGTCAATTGCACCGCGAAGCCCTGCGATTGGAGCCAGGCCTCGATCTTGCCCATATCGTTCGAACTGGCGCCAAACTGGTCCCCATACTGCTCGGGTGTCAGCCATTTGCGATATTGCGGCGAGGACGGATTCTGCTGATCGCTCAGAAGCCGGCTGAGGCTCTGCTGCTGGCCTGTCGAGGGCTTGATGTGGATGGTGATGGATGGCAACTGGAGTGTGGCCTCCACCACGCCCTGGTCATACCGAGGCTGGGCTTTGGGGTGAATGTGACCGGGCAACGCCACAGTCCGGCTGTCGTCGATCCGAGTGGCGATGCGGTCCTGTTGGGCATATAGGGTGGCCAGGGAGAAGCACGGAATCACAGCACTCAGCGCCAAGCGGATGGTCGCACACTTCATGTGATTGGTTCGAGAAAGCCCGATAGAATACAGGGCTAGACCGGCAGAGTCCAGCCCTCGCGATAAGATCTCTTGACCACCATCTCGTTGGCTTCGTTGCTATTCTTGAACCGGCCCGCTTTCGCGTCGAATTCGAGAATTTTGCCCCTTTCCGCGTTGGCGGCATTTCCTATCAGGGCGATCTCCGACATCACGCCGCCATAGCTGAAGGGCGAGCCGGCCGGCTTACCGGCTTTCGCCGATTCCACCCAGTCAGCCCAGTGGTTGAAAACGCGCGGCAGGGTCGGCGCCGGCCGCTTGTATTCCTTGTCGAGCTCCGGCGGGAAGATCAGCACCTTTTGCGGCGTTCCCCAAGGCACGGGCTGGTATCCGCCAGTGGATGCGCTCAGCGGCAGGCTGGCGTGGATGGCGCCGAAAACGATGGCCCCCTTGCTGCCGTACATGATCCCGCCGGTGTTGTAGAGCTTGTCCTCTCCTTCCCTCCAGCCCGGCGGCCGCGGGATGGTCGCCTTATACTGACCATAGTGGTAGTAAACCTCCACCGGCGGCATTTTTCCCCGTGCCGGAAACTCCCACCGCATCGAGCCGTTCCACGGGTAGAGCTGCTTGTTGGTCGCCCAGTCGTATCCCTCTTCGGGGTCCGACTCCGCCCGGTTCGGATACCCGAGATCAAGTGCCCAAAAGACGGGATCGAGAATGTGGTTCAAGTAGTCGCCGGGGTTCCCGGTCCCAAAGTCCAGCCAGGCTCGCCACTGTCCCGGCAAATATGCCGGGTTGTATCCGCGGAATTTCGCGGGTCCAAGCCACAGATCCCAGAGCAGGTTCTCCGGGACTGGGTGGTCCTCGGCGACAATCTTCGGCACATTTTCATAAGTGACCGGAAGCCCTCCCGGCGTCGGCGGAGTCGGCGAACCGGCGGTCCCGCTCCGGAAAAAATGGACCAGTTTCACGTCACCGATCAACCCATCCCGAACCCATTCGACGATCAGCCGGATATCCTCCGACGCATGTCCCTGGTTGCCGGTCTGCGTGGTCACTTTGTACTTCTTCTCGAAGGCGATCATGCGGCGCGCCTCTTCAATGGTGCGGCACATGTTCTTCTCCACGTAGACGTGCTTCTTCATTTTCATCGCCGCGAGGGCGACTGAGGCGTGAAGATGGTCGGGGGTGGCTACCACCACACCGTCGATGTTCTTATCCTGCTCCTCGAGCATCCGCCGGTAGTCGTCATACTTCTTGGCTTGCGGGTAGTACTTGCTCGTCAGCAAGATGGGCGAAAGGCGCTCGGCCTCCCCAACGCGCAGTACGTCGCTCCCCGCCCGGCCGCCCCGGCCCCCCCGCCCCGTGGTCTCCCTGGCACGCCAGTCCACGTCGCACAGCGCCACTATGTTCTGCTTCAAGTGGTCCAGTTCCCTCAGGTCAAATGACCCGCGAGCTCCGATGCCCACAAACGCGAGGTTGAGTTTTTCGCTGGGAGGGATAGCACCCCCGCGACCCAGCACCTGGGCCGGAAGAAAAGTGAACCCCGCAACGCCCGTGCCTGCGGCGATCAATTCGCGACGAGATATCTGCTTCATAGCTGCCTCTTTTTGAGATACGTTTGGGCCGAGGATTTCCGTTTTGCCATCCCTAGCTGGCAAAATTATACACCCAACCGCCCTAATTGGAGCCTTTTTAATCATTAGCCCGAGCGACTCCAGCGGCCCAGGAAGGGGCCAACTCTGGCGGAAGCCGGAAGTCCGGCCGGAGAATCGCGGCTCGTTTAGCTCCTGCAACGTGGCCGCGCCTACGAGACGCGCGCGTCAGCAAGCGGCTTGCAGGCTATTTCAGCATCGCCGCGTGGTTTCAGCCCCTGTCGGTGCGCTATAGTAGCGCCAGCGGCGGCCGGCCTCACTCCGGCAGCGCGAAGCTGAACAGCACGTTGGCCGAGGAGATGGCCACGTATTGTCTGCCGTCCACGGCGTAACTCATGGGAGAAGACGGTATCTCGTTGCCGGCCTGGAAATGCCACAGCGGCTTGCCGGTTCGGGCGTCGAGCGCGATGAAGTTGCCCTCTTGCGAAGCGACAAAGAGGACTCCGCCGGCGGTCGCCAGGACGCCTGCCGATAGCGAGTTCTGGGTGAGCTCATAGCGCCACTGGATCTTGCCGGTCTCGGGATCGAGGGCCGCCACTCCCTGGGAGTCCTGCGGGGTGGAGGCGGGCGGGCCACCGCCGGTACCGCGGCCCCAGAACTGCCGGCCGGGTTCGTAAGGGGCCGGCCCGGAAGCGTAGCGGCCGCCGCCATCATGGTAGGCGAAATACATCCACCCGGTTTGGGGGCTGTAGGACGGGGCCTGGAAGTTCGTTCCGCCGCCCACGTCGGGGAAGACGACACTGCCTTCGGGGGTGGCTTGCCAGCCGGGTTTGGTAACGGGGCGGCCGTTCTCGTCCCAATGGTCGACCCAACTGGTGCGGACGTAGGGGGTCGCGGAGAGGAGCTTTCCGTCAGTGCGGTCGAGGACGTAGAAGACGCCGTTGCGGTCGGCGTGGAGGACGAGCTTGCGATCCTGACCGTTGTACATACGGTCCACCACCACCAGGTCCTCGGTGGAGTCCCAGTCATGGGTGTCGTTGGGGGTGAACTGGTAATGCCACTTGCGCCGGCCGGTATCGGGGTCGAGAGCCACGACGGCGCAGGTGAACAGGTTGTCGCCTTTGCGGACGTCGCCATTGATATCGGGGCCGGGATTGCCCACGGGCCAGAACAACGTGTTCAGCTCGGGGTCGAAGGTGCCGGTTAGCCAGGTGGCGCCGCTTCCCTCTTTCCAACTGTCGCCGCTCCACGTGTCGTGGCCGAATTCGCCGGGTCCGGGGATGGTGTAGAAGCGCCAGAGGCGCTTGCCGGAAGCGGGGTCGTAGGCCTCGACGAAGCCGCGGATTCCGTACTCGCCGCCGGACACTCCGGTCACGATTTTGTCCTTGACCACAAGGGGGGCGGAGGTAATGCTGTAGCCCTGCATGGTATCGGCAACCTGAACTTCCCAAAGAGGCGCGCCGGTGCGCAGGTCCAGAGCCACGAGGGCGGCGTCGAGGGTACCGAAGAAGAGGCGGTTTCCGAGCACGGCCACGCCGCGGTTGACGCGATTACTTTCGTAAGGATTGACCACCTTCTGGGTGCGCTGATAGTGCCAGATCTGGCGGCCGGTGCGGGCATCCAGGGCGAAGACCTGTCCGGGCGGGCCGGTGGTGTACATCACGCCGTCCACCACCAGGGGGACGGATTCCACGATGCCGTTTCCGGGCATGGGCACGGCCCAGCGGGCCTGGAGCTGGCGCACGTTGGAGGTGTCGATCTGGCTGAGGGAAGAGTAATGCAAGCCCTGTAGGTCGCCCCAGTAGGAGAGCCAGTTCTGGGGCTCGGCCTCAGCGTTGGCGATCCGTTCGGAGGTGAGGCCGCCGGGAATCGAGACTGCGAGCGGCTGGGAGAGATTGCGTCCGGTGAGCGTCTTCAGATAAGCAACCAGGTTCTGGATCTCGGGCGCGGTGAGGCGGCGGGCGTAGTCGTCGGGCATGAGCGACTTGTTTTCGACGCGCAGTTCGGCCAGACTGGCCTTGTCGAAGAGGTGGAGCTGGCCGGCGGTATCGACCATCTGTAGGGAAAAGACGTCCTCGCTCTTGCGCACGCCGCGGTACTCATGGCCGTCCGCGGTTCTCACGGTCAGGGTGGTGGGCGGACCGCGGCGGAATGCTCCCCGCCCGCCGCCCCGTCCACCGCCCGCCGCGGGAGGCTGGTTGGGATTGAGGATGGTGGCTTGGAGGGATTGGGCGGACCCGTTCCCGGCAGCCGAAAGATCGGGGCCGACCGGCTGACCCTGGCCATTGACCGTGTGGCAGGAGAGGCACTGTCCCTTACCCTCGAAGACAGCCCTACCGGCGGCCGGGTTGCCACTTACCCGCTCGCTCACGACGGCCGTACCGGCGAGGCTGCGGATGTACGAAACCAGTTGCCATACCTGGTCGGAAGTGAACTGCGAGAAGGCGGGCATGGCCGTGCCGTTGATGCCGTTGCGGATGTTCAGGAAGAGCTGGCCATCGGCGCTGCCGTGGCGGAAAAGGCCGGTGGCCAGGGCCGGGCCACGGTCGCCACGCGCATCGGCCCCGTGGCACGACTGGCAGGCGCTGTCGTAGAGGCGTTTGCCGGCCGCTATGGCCGTGCGGTTTCCGGCCATGGGATTGGTTTCGCTTTCGAGCGTGTGCTGGGCGAGGAGCAGGCCGCCGAAACAGAGAAGCGCGGCTAACGCGACCAGGAATCGAGGGTTAGTTCTCATGAGTGCTTACTTTGGGAGCTTGGGCGCCGAGTAATGCCGGGTGTGACGATTCTACAACGGATGAACCGTCATGCACCAGTCCGGTTGGACCAGGATGGGGTGCGGCGAGCGCCCTGGTCAGCGCTCTGCTATCCGTTTCGGCTCCTGAGGCCTCTGAACGACAGGGCGCCGTTTCTCGATGGCTCAGCCGGATCACGGAATCGGGTTGCGGCGATCCCAGACAAACCCGATATTGCCCACGGCGCTGAGCGACATCCCCGGGTTGGCAATCGGTCCGACTCCTCAGCGGCGGGGAACAATACCGAATACGGCTGAGAATCTGGTTCCCTGGAAACCGTGGTTTCAAACCACCTCTCCTGCTCATCGTCCAGTTGGTTTGTCCTGGTATGATTAATGATGTTCAACTCGCGGGGGGCAAGAGCGTGGATGGCCTTTCGCATGCTCGTCCTGAACTTTGATGCAGCCAAGTTCGCTGATTCGGCGCCGCAGATTAAGGGGGCTTGGCATGCAACTTCGGACCGGTTACGAACTGATTTATAGCTTTCCACAACCCACGCCGATCATCCTTCTCGTGAATATCCATGATTCACGCGCCTCCGACATCGTCGTCCCCGATCGCCTGACCGTCGCTCCATCCGTTCCGATTACCCGCTATCGCGACATCTTCGGAAACCAGTGCCATCGCGTCCTAGCGCCCGCGGGCCGCCTCCGCCTGGCGGCCGACGGCGTTATCAGAGATAGCGGCCAGCCCGACGCGATTGTGCGCGGCGCCGGCCAGGAGTTCGTGCAGGATTTGCCGGAAGAAACCCTCATGTTCCTGTTGGGTAGCCGCTACTGTGAGACCGATTTGCTGTCTGAGACGGCTTGGCGACTCTTCAGCGGCACGCCGCCCGGGTACGCGCGTGTGCAGGCAATCTGCGATTACGTTCACCGCCATATTGGCTTCAATTACCAGAACGCCCGAGCCACGCGTAGCGCCGCCGAGGCATTCAATGAGCGGACCGGCGTCTGCCGCGACTACGCGCATCTGGCGATCGCCTTCTGCCGCTGTATGAATATTCCGGCGCGATACTGCACCGGTTACCTAAGCGATGTCGGAACGCTACCGCCTTTCGGAGTGGGCGATTTCGCGGCATGGTTCGAGGCCTGGATCGGCGGCCGCTGGCAGATGTTCGACCCGCGCAACAATGTGCCGCGCATCGGCCGCGTACTGATGGCACGAGGCTGCGATGCATCCGATGTCGCGATCGCCACGACATTCGGACCCAACATCCTGGAAAGCTTTACGGTCTGGACCGATGAGATGACAGAAGGTGAGATCGCGGGAACAGCCAACTGATGTCTTTTCTCACGGTACACCACGCCACCGTCTACCGATACAAGGAGCCCGTCGGCCTCGGCGAACATCGTATGATGTTCCGTCCGCGCGCGAGTCACGACCTGCGGTTGATCCGGACCAAACTGGTTATCACCCCGCAACCCGTTCAATTGCGCTGGCTGCACGATCCGTTCGATAACTCTGTTGCGGTTGCCACTTTTGAAGGGACCACGTCCGAACTCCGCTTCGAAAGCACGGTGACGCTGGAACATTTCGAAAACTCGATGCTGGAGTATTCGCTGGAAGAGTACGCGCGGGCGTATCCTTTTCGCTATTCCGACGAGGACTTCCCCAATCTCGCCCGCGCTCTGGCTCATCAGTACCCTGTCGAGAACGTTGCCAAATGGGCATTGCAGTTTCTCGATCCATCGGATACCACCGGCACGATGAAAATATTGCGCGCCATGACCCGCGGCATTCGCGAAGAGTTCATCTACACGCCCCGCATTGAAAAAGGCGTGCAGCCCCCCGAGGAGACCCTGCGGAGGGGACGGGGTTGTTGCCGGGATTTCGCCGCGCTGATGATCGAAGCGGCCAGATCGCTGGGTGTCGCGGCGCGGTTTGTCAGCGGCTATATTTTCGTGCCCAACAGTTTCGGCGCTGCAGGGGGCGGCGGAGCAACGCATGGATGGATGCAGGCCTATCTGCCCGGCGCTGGCTGGATCGACTTCGACCCCACGAACAGTATCATCGGCAACCGCAATCTGATTCGCGTCGCCGTGGCGTGGGCTCCCGATCAGGTGCCGCCCTTGTGGGGCACGTTTGATGGTCCCCCAGGAGCTTTTCTCGGGATGGACGTCGCCGTAAACGTTACCGAAGGGGCCGCGTGACGAGGACATGACGGCGGCTCGAATCCTGCGCCCGCGGGGATCCGGCCGCTTTGTGCTTTTCTGCGATCATGCCAGCAATTCCATTCCGGCGGAACTTCACGATCTGGGTTTGCCGGCATCTGAACTGGCGCGGCACATCGCGTGGGATATCGGCGCGGCGGGCGTCACCGCGGCGCTATCGGAGATCCTCGACGCCCCTTCGATCCTTTGCGAAACCTCGCGCCTCGCGATCGACTGCAACCGCCATCTCAACGCTTCGGACCTTATACCTGAAGTGAGCGACGGGACGGCGATCCCTGGCAACCTGCATCTCAACCAGGCTGCCAGAGCGGCCCGCATCGACCGCTGGTTCCATCCGTACCACGACGCCATCGAATCAATCCTGCTGGGACGCGAGGCGAGAGGCGTGCAATCCATCGCGGTTTCCATTCATTCCATGACGGCTTCTCTTGCCGGCAAATCAAGACCCTGGAAAATCGCTCTCTCCAGCCATGTCGACCGCCGTCTGGCCGACCCTGTGCTGGCTGCCCTGCGTCGCCCCGGCGACGTAGTTGTGGGGGACAATCAACCATACAACCTGGATCCGGAGGTGGACTACAGTATTCCTTTCCATGCCCTGCGCCGGAGGCTGCCGCACATCCAGGTGGAATTCCGGCAGGACGAGATCTCGGACGCGACCACCCAGCACCGATGGGCTGTGCGTTTCGCACAAGCGTTGCGCAAGTGTGGTCGAGTCACGGGTTATTCCGGGGATTGATGCGAGGAGCAGGCCCGGCGAAACAGAGAAGCGCGGCTAACGCGACCAGGGATTTAGGGTCGGTTCTCATGAGTGCTGCCCGCCTCTCGGGGCCATTGAATCACAGGGCGCCGTCTCTCGATGGCGCAGTCTCTCAAGAACAAGTTGATGAGGTTCTGATATGGCATCCCCAACTCAGCCGCCATTTCCTTGAAGTAATTCACCGCCGCGGTATCAAGGCGAATGGTGATCTGGCGCTTGAGTCGATTGGCGTAGGGGTTCTTGCGGGACTTGGAAAAATCGTATTCACTTCTCATCGGAGTCTCCAATACACTTCTTCTTCCTGCGCTGTCGCGCGCCTGGCGGAGATCAGCCGGATCGCGGAATCGGGTTCCCGGTAGCAATGACTGACGATCAAACAGCGCGCCTGAAAACTATAGCCCAGTAGCACGAACCGTTCTTCTTCCTCAGAGTGATCCGGATCATCGATCAAGCGGGCGTTTTCGTCCAGAAAAACGGTTTGCGCCTCCTCGAAGGAGATGCCGTGCTTCGCCAGGTTGGATCGAGCCTTGCGGCGATCCCAGGCAAACTCGATATTGCCCACGGCATTATCTTAGCAATATCCGGGCAACTGCCGGGGGCGAAGTGCGCGCACTGTCGCACGGCTTGGAAGAGCTGCCGGGCGGCGCGCTCCCGCCTTCCTGCCATAAATTCTTTTTATCGGGCGGATTCATTTTTTCTTGTGGCCCTGTGGCGCGCCATCTTCTACCGTGTGGTATTCCCGCTCCGTGTGCGGGAGCAATCTCCACGTTGAGGAGACCAAGTTGTCGAACCGTGTGTTTGTTGGACTACTGCTATTCTCTTCCTCCGCCCTGGCGCAAGCGCCACCGGTGGATCGCGCCGAACTGCGGGCCTTGCAGGCCGCGGTAGCCGCCTCCCAGTCGGCCGGCGACAACGCCTGGATGCTGGTCAGCGCCGCGCTGGTGTTGATGATGACGGGTCCCGGCCTGGCTCTGTTTTACTGCGGATTGGTGCGCGGGAAGAACGTGCTCGGCACCATGATGCAGAGCTTCGCCATGATGGCAGTGATCACCCTGCTGTGGGCGGTGTGCGGCTACAGCCTGGTGTTCGCAGGGGGCAACCCGTTCATCGGCGACCTGCGCTACCTGTTCCTGCGCGGGGTGGGAGCGGAACCGAATCCGCTTTACGCCCCCACCATTCCCCACCAGACGTTCATGATCTATCAGCTCATGTTCGCCATCATCACGCCGGCGCTGATTACCGGCGCGTTTGCCGAGCGCGTGCGCTTTCGCGCCATGGTGCTGTTCTCGACGCTGTGGGCGTTCTTCGTCTACTTCCCGGTAGCGCACATGATATGGGGCGATGGCGGCTTTCTCAGCGCGTTCCAGGGCGGCAGGTACCCGGTGTTCGATTTCGCCGGCGGAACCGTGGTGCACATCACCTCGGGATTCTCGGCGCTGGTGACGGCGCTCTACATCGGCAAGCGGGTGGGCTATCCGCACGAGAAGATTGTGCCGCACAACCTGGTGCTCAGCTTCATCGGCGCGTGCCTGCTGTGGGTGGGCTGGTTCGGCTTCAACGCCGGCAGCGCGCTGGCGGCTTCCTCGCTGGCCACCAGCGCATTCGTGGCGACGCACTTTGCGGCCGCGGCCGGCGCCCTCTCGTGGATGGCGGCCGAACGCGTGCGCAACGGAAAACCCAGCGCGCTGGGCGCCATTTCCGGCGCCGTCGCCGGACTGGCCACCGTCACTCAGGGCGCGGGCTTCGTGCAACCGTTCAGCGCCATACTCATCGGCCTGGTGGCGGGCGCGCTATGCCACTTCATGGTGACCGTGGTGAAGGAAAGGTTCCACTATGACGATTCGCTGGACGTCTTCGGCGTTCACGGCGCAGGCGGTCTCGTGGGCTGCCTGCTGACCGGTGTGTTCGCCACACGCCTTGTCAACGCGGGTCTGAAGCTGGCCGACGGCCAGCCCGCCGCGCTCGGCTGGATCGACGGCAACCCCGGCCAGGTGTTGAATCAACTCATCGGCGCCGGAATCGGCATTGGTATGGCCGTGGTGGGCACGCTCGCCGCGCTCAAGATCACCGAACTGGTGACGCCGCTGCGCATGAAGGAACGCGAGGAAGACAGCGGCATGGACCTGACGCTTCACGGCGAAGAGGGGTACAATTTTGAGGCATAGGCCAATGATCAAAATTGAAACAGTCATTCAACCCTCCAAGCTGGATAACGCCCGGGAGGCGCTCAAGAACATCGGCATCGACGGCCTCACCGTCAGCGAGGTGCGCGGCCACGGCCGCCAGAAGGGCCATAAGGAGGTCTACCGCGGCCGCGAGTACCAGGTGGATTTCCTGCACAAGCTCAAGCTCGAAATGGTGGTGCCTTCGGACCGAAAAGACGAAGTGATTCGCGCGATCATCGAGGCGGTGCGCACCGGCGCCATCGGAGACGGGAAGATCTTCGTGTCCGAGGTGGCGGAAGCCGTCCGCATCCGCGACGATACGCGCGGCGAAGCGGCGCTATAGAAGACACGGGCTGGGCTAGTCTAGCGGTGCGCTACGCTCCGCCGAGCGCCGTCAGGAGATTCTTTCCATTTGGCGTGCCCCAGCCGGACACGGCATCGTAACCGGGACCGGCGCTATAGCCGCCGATCTTGTCGGTGATGTTGTTGCCGGATACTACATCGGTGCAGCCCGCGGCTCCAATCGTGCCACTGCCCTGGGTTTGATACAGGAGCGGTGTCAAATAGCCGACGCGATTGCCTGCTCCGCGCTGCGCATTCATCAGCGCGATCAGCGCCGCGCACAACGGAGTGGCTGCGCTGGTGCCTCCATTGCCCTGAGACTTTCCGTCCACCACCAACAGGTAAGGGGATGCATTCCAGTCGGCGTTTGCGGCCAGATCCGGCACACACCGGCCAACTATGCCACCTGGGTCGACAGGTTGAATTGTTATGCCCGATTGCCAGGTTGGGCGCGGGAACACGGCACTCACGCCGCCGCCCGTACTGCCGCCGTTATCGGCCCTCAAACCGTCGCCTTCTTTCCAGGCAATGTCGGGTCCGGTGCCGCCCTTGTTTGGAATCGTGGTGCCGCCCACCGAAAGAACGTAGGGGCTGCATCCCGGAAAGTCGACATGTGCCAGGCCATCGGTCACCGCGTCGCTCGAACCGTCGTCGCCGGCCGCGACGCAAACCGTGATACCCAAATGCGCCGCCTCTTGCAATGTTTCATTGACTTGCGTCATAGCCTGACTGGTCCAGACGTCGATGTCTTCAGCCAAACCCCAACTGCAGGATATAACTCCCGGGTCGTTTTGTGAATCCTGCGTCACTGAATCCAGGATGGTAATCCATCCCTGTTCGGTGAAATGCGCGAAATAGACGATGATCGCGGCCTTTGGGCACACTCCGGCGACGACCTCGATGTCTAACATCACTTCCCCTTCGTCCCCGTCGTGGGTGTCGGTCGACGTGCCATCGGTGCTCACCGCGGTCACCGTTGGAACATCGACGCCCGCAAGCTTGCAGAACTTCTCTAAGTCCTGACTGAAGTAACCTCCTCCAAACTCCAGAAGACCCACCGCTTGGCCGGCGCCATCACCGGCGGGAAAGTTGTAATGGCTCGCGAGCTCGCTGGGTATGTACCAGGATGCCGGGATTTTCGATAAGGCGCGCGTCTGGCTGGCATCGCGAATTGGCTGCCTCCTTCTGCGCGCCACGCGACGGTTATCCAAGCCGAACACGCCTTGCACGATATCTTTGACTTCCGCGGGCACATGCACGTTCCCCACGCGCCCGCGGTAGTTGCCCTCCGGGTGCGCATAGTTGATGAGCTTCACCAGAAATGCCTTCTCCATATTCGCCACGCTGCCGGAAAGACGAACGCTTCTGGTGGCTTCGCTGGATGCTTCGGTCTTGAGGCCGAACTTAGCGAACGCTTCCACCACGCTGGCGACATCCCCCCGGGTGGCGCCATAGGTGTCTGCCAGCGCCTTTCGGGTCATGACGGACGCCGGGCGGCCCTCCAGCCGCGGCAGCGGTTTCTTACGCCTCAATTTCACAGTTACTTCAATGTTACTGTTCGGATTCGCGCCCCCCAGCGCCCGCGCGCCTGGCAAGGCTACCCGTTTGCTACCTTCCACAATGACGTGCGTCTCAGCCATAGTGCCTCCTTCTTAACCAGGATTTCCATTTTGGAACCCAGTTTGGGTTCATCATACACCCGGACCGCATCCGTTGTAGCCGTTTTTTTCCACCTTTGGATACGTTTCGAACCTCGGGCGCAGCGTGCGGCTCACATCCCTGACAAGGGACATCGCGCGGCAACGTGATATTGTGGACCCTTGGAACCGAAATGAGCCACTGGACACGCAGAGATCTGTTTAAAGCCGGCATCGCGGCTTCTGCCGCGGCTGCCGGGCCGGGAGCGGCGGCCCCGCAGTCCCAACCGGAGCAGGCCACCGGCGCCGGCCGGGAGCGGCTGCTGCTCGATTTCGGCTGGCGGTTTCACCTGGGCCACGCCGGCGATCCCGCGAAGGATTTCGGCTTCGGCGCCAACGCCGGCACTTTCGCCAAGTCGGGCGGCTTCGTGACGCCGGGCAATGCGGACTTCGACGACAGTTCCTGGCAAAAGGTGGATCTGCCGCACGATTGGGCCATCGAGCTGCCGTTCGAAAACGCCAGGGCGCTCACCGACCACGGGTCGTATCCGTTGGGGCGCAATTACCCGGCTACCAGCATCGGCTGGTACCGGCGCGTCTTCGATCTGCCCGCGGCCGATGCCGGCAGGCGTATCGCCGTGGAATTCGACGGCGTGTTCCGCAATTCCATCATCGTGTTCAACGGCCACTATCTCGGAACGGTGATGAGCGGGTACGCGCCGTTCAGTTTCGATGTCACCGACTTGGCCACCTTCGGCGGCAGGAACGTGCTGGTGGTGCGGGCGGACGCCACGCTCGGCGAGGGCTGGTTCTACGAAGGTGTGGGCATCTACCGGCACGCGTGGCTCACTAAGACCAACCCGATGCACGTGGCGCACTGGGGCACTTTCGTGCGCGCGGAAGTGCGCCCCGGCGCGGCCACCGTGAAGATCACGACGGAAGTGGACAACCATAGCGACACTACCAAGGCCTGCCGCATGGTTTCCCGCATTCTGGGTCCCGGCGGGAGCGCGGTGGCGACTGTCACGGCTTCGCCGATCTCCATCCCGGCGTGGAGCCGCCGCGAATTTGAGCAGCAGGTGGTGGTCAACGGGCCGGCGCTGTGGTCCATCGAAGAGCCGAATCTGTATAGCCTGCTGACTACGGTGGAGGCCGGCGGCGCGGCGGTGGACCATTACGAGACGCCGTTTGGCATCCGCTCGGTGCGGTTCGACCCCGAAAAGGGGTTCTTCCTCAACGATAAGCCGGTCAAAATCAAAGGCACGTGCTGCCATCAGGACCACGGCGGCGTGGGTTCGGCGCTGCCCGACCGCATCCAGTATTTCCGCATCGGGAAGCTCAAGGAGATGGAGTCGAACGCGCTCCGCACCTCGCACAATCCGCCGGCGCCGGAGTTGATGGACGCCTGCGACAAGCTGGGCATGATGGTGATGTGCGAGACGCGCATGATGGATTCCAGCGCGGAAGGGTTGAGCCAACTGGAGCGCGTGATCCGGTGTCATCGGAACCATCCGGGCATCGTCATCTGGTCTCTGGGCAACGAGGAGCGCGAGCAGGGCAACGAGCGCGGCGCCCGCATCGTCGCCGCCATGAAAAGGCTGGCCAAACGGCTCGACGGCACGCGCCCGGTCACGGTGGCGATGAATGGCGGGTACGGCGGCAAGGGTGTTTCGGGCGTGGTGGACGTGCAGGGCTTCAACTACAACGAGCCAGCGATTGACAAATTTCACCAGGGTTTTCCGGGCAAGCCGTCACTCGGCTCGGAGACCGCCAGCACGGTTTCGACGCGCGGCATCTACGAAAACGATAAGGCCAAGGGCTACGTTCGCGCCTACGACACCGAGAAACCGCCCTGGGCGGCGACCGCCGAGTTCTGGTGGAAGTTCTACGACGAGCGCCCGTTCCTGTCGGGCGGCTTCGCCTGGACCGGCTTCGACTACCGCGGCGAGCCGACCCCGTATGGTTGGCCGTGCATCAACTCGCACTTCGGAATCCTGGACATGTGCGGCTTTCCCAAGGACAACTTCTACTACTACCAGGCGTGGTGGGGTTCCAAGCCGGTGCTGCACCTGTTCCCGCACTGGAACTGGGGCGGCAAAGAGGGCCAGGAGATCGAGGTCTGGTGCCACACCAACCTGGAGCAGGTAGAGCTGTTCCTGAACGGGCAGAGCCTGGGCGCGCAGAAGGTGGTCAAGAATACGCACGTGGCGTGGAAGGTGAAGTACTCGCCGGGGGTGATCGAAGCGCGCGGCTCGAAGGGTGGGCAGCAAGTACTGACGGCGAAACGCGAAACCACGGACCCCGCGGCCAGGATAATGCTGCGGCCGGACCGCGCGCGTATCGCCGCCGATGGCGAAGATGTCTCCATGGTGACGGTAGAAGTGGTGGATGCGCAGGGGCGCGTGGTTCCGGAGGCGGACAACGAGATGAGCTTCAAGGTGTCCGGCAGCGGCAAATTGCTGGGGGTGGGCAACGGCGATCCCAGCAGCCACGAATCCGACAAGGGAGACAAGCGCAGGGCGTTCAATGGGCTGGCGATGGCCATCGTGCAGGCGGGGAAGCAGGCGGGCGATGTGCGCGTGGAGGCGTCTTCGCCGGGCCTCGAAAGCGCTACGGCGACGGTGGTGTGCGAGCTGGCGAAAGCGCGGCCGGCCGTGGCGTAGTGTGGCGCTGCGGTATAATGGAAGCAAGGGTGAGGGGGGTAGAAGCCACTCGCCCTTAGTTTGGCCGTATGAAAACGATAAGCTGGCTGGTTTCGGTCGGGTTGATTGCATCCGCTGGGAGGGTAATCAACTTTGACAAAGGGCCGCTTGGCCAGACCCCGCCCGGGTGGACGGTGGCCATGACCAATCGCGGTGGCGCGCCGCGCTGGGAGATCCGCAGAGACGGGAGTGCGCCGACTCAGCCGTACGTTTTGGCGCAGGTTTCGAGCGACCCCACGGGTGACCGGTTTCCGCTGGCGATTCTCGACAACATGAGTCTCCGCGATGGCGACGTGAGCGTGCGGATCAAGCCGGTGGCGGGGCGCGAGGACCAGGCGGGCGGCTTGGTCTGGCGCTACCGGGACGCCAACAATTATTACCTCGCCAGGGCCAACGCGCTGGAAGAGAATGTGGCCCTTTACAAGGTCGAAAACGGCCGCCGAATTCCGCTGGGGCCGGGAGTCAGGCACGACATCCCTTCCAACGGCTGGAGCATCCTCAAGGTTTCGGTGCGCGGCAACCGCTTTCAGGTGTACCTGGACCATCGCCGCATTTTGCAGGGCTGGGACAACACGTTCGCCACCGCTGGGAAAGTCGGCCTGTGGACCGTGGCGGACTCAGTCACCTACTTCGACGATTTCCGGGTGTATCCGAAGTAACGGTTGCGTCATAGCAACCGGAAATTCACCTCGATCATAGCCTGCACGGGCACTGCCATGCCGTCGCGCGTGCCGGGTTTGAAGGTCCATTGGGTGACGGCGTCGAGCGCCTGCTCGTCCAACCCGTATCCCACGCCTTTGCGCAGTTGGACGTCGGAGGCTCTGCCATCCGCTCCGATCACCACGTAGAGCAGCACCATTCCCTGGACCTTGGCGGCGCGCGCCTCGAGGGAGTAGCTTGGCTCGACTTTGTGCAGAAGCATCGGCGCGGAGACGCCGTTGCCGACTTTTGAGATCTGTGCGGTGGCTTGCCGTTTGGGCGACAATTGCGCGACGTGCGTCTCGCGTATCTCACTGGCGGACGCTTCCATGGCTTCGGCTTCGGTTACCCGGCCCTGCTCGCGCAGAAAACTTGCGAGGAATTCCATGGTGAGTGCCGCCTCCGGCGACTTCGCCTGCTCGATGGCCAGCGCGGCACGATAGAGCGATTCAGCGGCTTCACCTTCCTGGTGCTGCTTGACCATGGCCTGCCAGGTCATCGCCGGTCCGGCCATAGGGCCATATGGCGCGACGTTCTGAGCCCGCTCAAAATATTCGAGCGCCTGGGCGGGATTCTTTCCATATGTGGCGGCTCCTAGATACAGAAGCGCGACCGCCGTTTCAGGCCGGTCGCCCACCGCTGCCACTGCCTTGTTGTAGTAACCGATGGCTTCGTCGAGATGGCCTTGCTGCCGCGCCTGGTCACCCAGTTTGACGAGTCCCCCGGCGTCGTCCGCGCTTGGCGCGCCGGAAGTCTCCGGGCTGGTGGCTGCGGGCGCGGTCTGCTGTGCCGGGGTCTGGGCCTGCATAGCGGCAAACGGAGCCACCGCGGCGATGGCCAGCAGCGTGGCGGCCAGCGCCGCCATGCGTCCCGGCACGTGGCGCTTCACGCCCGAATCCAGAATGGCCAGCAGTCGGCCTTCAAGCTGCGACCGCCGCGCCATGGCCACCGCCGCCCACGCGGTTGCCGGCGCGGATTGCAGGGTGCGCGCCACCTCCAGCAGATGGCCCGCGTAATCCGACGCGCGGGCGCCGGCGTTGAGCACCAGGTCGTCGGTGGCGCGCTCGCGCTCCTTCAGGAATTCGCGCCACGCGGACCACGCCAGCGGGTTCCACCAATTGAGACTCAAGGCCGTGCGCGCGAGCAAGTGCGTAGCCACGTCGCCGCGGCGCACGTGGGCCAGCTCGTGCAAAAGCACGATGCGGCGGCGCTCTTCGCTCCACGCGGCGGCTTCGGGCGGCATGAAAACGGCGGGCCGCAGAAGCCCGAAGGTCATGGGCATGCCACCTGGGCGGCTCTCGAGCACGCCCACGTGGTGGCGAATCCCCAATGACTGGGCCAGTGCGCGCGCGAGGCCGTCGTCGGGGAACGGACGCGCGGCGCGCTGGACGCGCCACACGGCGATGAATGCCGCGAACATGCGTAGGAAGGCCCCGGCCGCGCCGGCGGCCCAGAGCAACATCAGCCAGATTCTCCAGTCGTAATAGCGCGGCGCATGGATCGCGCGGCGGGCGCTGGCCGACGGAAGCAATGACGATGAAGGCTGCTCGGCGGCGGCTGAGCTGCCTACCCGGAAGACCACGGCCGGGTCAAACGGAAGGAGCGCTCCGGACGCCGGAACGCGCAGGGCCGGCAACGAAGCCGAAAGGAAAGGCAACGCCAGCACGGCCGCGGCCGCGGCGGTCCACACCAGGTGCCGTAAGGCCGCGGACCGCCCGCGAAGCGCCCATGCCGCCAGCCATGCCGCGCCCAGCACCGCCGTGCTCTTGAGCGCCGCGCTCACGAAAAAGGAAAACCATTCCGACACGTTCCAGATCGACATTTACTTGCCCTCCCGCTTAGCCTCTTCGATCATTTCCGACATCCGGTCCAGCTCCTCGCGCGTCAGGCGCGTGGCGGAAACATCCAGCAGCGCCGCCACAATCTGGTCGGGCTCTCCGGCGAAGAAGGTGTCCAGCAGGTGTTTCACCGCCGACCGCTTGGCCTTCTCGCGCGCCACCGTGGGCATGTAGACGTATTTCAGCCCTTCGGCCTGGTGCCTGGCGTGACCTTTCTCTTCGAGCACGCGCAGTATGGCGCGCACCGCCGAATAGCCGGGCGCGTTCTTCATGAGCTCCCGCACCTCCGACACGGACGCCTTGCCGCGCTGGTAAAGGATCTCCATGATCTGGCGTTCCCGCCGGCTGAGGCCGGGCAACTCGCTCACCGCCGCGTCTCCTGCTGGATTTTTAGCATAATGCTAGAAAATTAGCACAACGAAGCGAGCGTGTCAAGGGGTTATTATCGGGACTGTGGAAGCAGGCATGGTCCCGCCAGCGCTACCCTCCTTTACAATGGTCCTGAATGCCTGAATTCGACGTGGTGGGCGTGGGCCTCAACGCCACCGATACGCTTTTGGTCGTCCCGCACTTCCCGGCCTATGCCGGGAAGGTGCCGTTCCAGGAAGAGGTTGTCTGCCCGGGCGGGCAGGTGGCCAGCGCGCTGGTGGCGTGCGCCCGGCTGGGTCTGCGCGCCAAGTACATCGGCACGGTCGGGGACGACCAGCGCGGGCACATCCAGATGGAAAGCCTGCGCGCGGCGGGCATCGATGTCCAGCACGTGCAGCTTCGCAAAAACTGCGCCAACCAGTCGGCCTACATCGTCATCGACCGCAGCACGGGCGAGCGCACGGTGCTGTGGCGGCGCGACGATTGCCTGCGCATCGACCCCGAACAGATCCTGCCCGAGCAGATCGCCTGCGCGCGCCTGCTGCATATCGATGGGCACGATACGCCGGCGGTCGAGCGCGCCGCGGCCATCGCGCGGAGCCTCGGGATCCCCGTCACCGTGGATGTCGATACCATCTATCACGGTTTCGACCGCGTGCTGCCGCACGTCGATTACCTGGTGGCCAGCTCCGAGTTTCCCCCCGCCTGGACCGGCCAGAACGATCCTTTCAAGGCGCTCGAACTGATGCAGCGCGAATACGGAATGAAGGTGGCGGCCATGACGCTGGGGGCGCACGGCGCGCTGGCGAGGGAAAACGGGGAGTTTTTCTACTCGCCCGCTTTCGTGGTGAATTGCGTGGACACCACCGGCGCGGGCGACGTGTTTCACGGGGCGTTCTGCTATGCTGTTTTGCAGGAAATGCCGATGCGCGATGCCCTGGAATTTTCCAACGCCATGGCGGCCCTGAATTGCACGGCCCTCGGCGCGCGCGGCGGAATCCGCGGTCTGGAAGAGATTCGCGGCCTGATGGCGCGGGCCGAGAGGCGCGTTCACCCCGAATTCGCCGCCCGCGCGGCCGCTATTACCGGCAAATGATATTTCCCATCAAGGTCACACAGCCGAGCTACTCGAAGCCCACGGTCACGGTGCTGCTGATCGTGGCCAACGTCCTGGTCTTTCTGCACGAATTCTGGCTCGAGATGGTGGACCCGTATTCCCTCAACCATTTCATGGCGCTCTACAGCTTCAGGCCGGCCTACTTCCATTTCTCCAATATCTTCACTTCCATGTTTGTGCATGCCGGCTGGATCCACGTGATTGGCAACATGTTGTTCCTGTGGGTATTCGGGGACAACGTGGAGGACATTCTGGGCCACGGCAAGTATCTGCTGTTCTACCTGCTGTGCGGGATGGCCGCGGCCATCGGCCAGATGGCCATCGACCCGTTCTCGCGCGTCCCCATGGTGGGCGCCAGCGGGGCCATCGCCGGAGTCATGGGCGCATACCTGGTGAAATTTCCGCGCTCTCGCGTGGTAATGCTGTTCTGGTTCTTCTTCTTTTTCACCTTCGATCTGCCGGCCTGGTTCATGCTGATCTATTGGTTCGCGCTCCAGTTTTTCGGCGGAGTGGGGAGCATGGCCGAGGCGTCCCAGGGCGGCACGGCGTTTTTCGCGCACGTGGGCGGCTTTGTGGCCGGCATTGTCCTGGTCAACATAATGGGCGCGCGCCAGCCGTACTGGCGCCGCCGGGATCTGCAGTGGTAAGTGCCCGGGCGGGGCTTGCGGACCACGTTTGGATTCTGGCAGAATTGCTTGCTTGAGCCAGCGTGCGTCTTCGTTGATCGACACCCGCATCGTCTACTGTGGCGATTGCCTTGAGCAACTGCAAAAGCTGCCCGACCGTTGCGTAGACCTCATCTATATCGATCCTCCCTTCAACTCCAATCGGAATTACGAGGTGTTTTGGGGAGAGACGCAGGAAAAGAGATCGTTTGAAGATCGCCACGCTTCAACACAGGCCTACATCGAGTTCATGCGGCCGCGATGCGTCGAACTCGCGCGCGTGTTGAAGGAAACCGGATCGTTCTATTACCACTGCGACTGGCACGCCTCCCATTACGTCAAGGTAATGCTCGATCGGGTTTTCGGAGAGAACGCCTTCGAAAACGAGATTATCTGGAAGCGGACGACGGCCCACACGGACACGCACGGATTCGGCCACATTCACGACATCATTTTTCGCTACTCGAATGGGCAAGAACCAACCTTTAATGTCGAGCTGAAGCCTTATCCAAGAGATTATTTAGACCGCTATTTCATCTATGAAGATGAGTACGTCAAGAGCAGGGGAAAGCACTGGCGTGCGGACATTACAGGGGCTGGCCTACGTAACGGGGAGACCGGAATGCAATGGCATGGCTTCGACCCGGGAAAAATCGGCAAGGGCCGTCATTGGATGACAACGCCCATGGAGCTTGATCGGTTGTTCGATGATGGGCGCATCTACATCCCGAAGGGCGGCGGCGTTCCGAAGCTGAAGCGGTACGAAAAAGAGCTTAACGGAGTGCCCGTGGATTCGATTTGGGACGATGTTCCATCGCTGGCTGGCCTTTCGAGGTCCGCTAACAGCCCGTGGTGAAAATCCGGTCTGGCGGGGCGATTGTGCTGGAGCCTGAAACATAACGGCCGTAGAATGTTTTTATGGCGATGGGCACTCGCAAGCACCGGCAGCGGCAAGAGCAA
>Ga0181518_10000132_pt1 | contig 82637 bp, 65 predicted proteins | sample PEATcosm2014_Bin_28_FD_119751 | JGI IMG/M metagenome (GOLD analysis project Ga0181518, IMG submission 119751) | Peatland microbial communities from MTU Mesocosm Facility, Houghton, MI, USA - PEATcosm2014_Bin01_60_metaG | ecosystem: Environmental > Terrestrial > Soil > Wetlands > Peat | place...
GATGCTGTGCCACGCCTCGCGCGTACGCGCCGAGCGCCCCGAGGAATGCTGGCTGGAAAAGTGGTCCAAGGCCGCCCAGGCCCAGGGCACACGCGCCCTGGACCAGCTTCGCGACGGCGTCGAGAAAGCCATCACTGCCCTTGGCCAGGGATTCCTTCAGCACCGCGAGAACCGCGACCTGCACGCCGCCCTGGAACGCGGCACCCTCACCCGCGAGGACTACTACCGCCAGCTCCTGCGCCTGGTCTATCGCCTGATCTTCCTCTTCGTGGCCGAGGACCGCGACTTGCTGCTGATGCCCGCCGCGTCCGCCGAGGCCAAGGCGCGTTTCCGTCGCTTCTACGGAACCCAGCGCCTGCGCTCCGTCGCCCGCACCGTGCGCGGCACGCCCCACGGCGATCTCTGGCAGACCCTGGTCCTGGTGATGGGCCGCCTCGGTCACGACGAAGGCTGCCCCGATCTCGGGCTGCCTGCCCTGGGCAGCTTCTTGTGGTCACTCGCTGCCGTGGGCAACCTGCACACCTGCCAGATCGGGAACCGCGCCTTTCTCGACGCCATCCGCGCCCTCGATTTCACCGAAGATCACGGCGTCCGCCGCTTCGTCGACTACCGCAACCTTGGCGCCGAGGAACTGGGCAGCATCTACGAGTCCCTACTGGAACTGTTCCCCGACATCAATCTGCGCGAGGGCGGTTTCTCACTTCGCGCCGCCAGCGGCAACGAGCGCAAGAGCACGGGCAGCTACTACACGCCCACCAGCCTGGTCACCTGCCTGCTTGACTCGGCCCTGGACCCGGTGCTGGACGAGGCCAGCCGCAAGCCCGACGCCGAAGCCGCCATCTTGGCCCTGAAGGTAGTGGACCCCGCCTGCGGCTCCGGCCACTTCCTGATCGCCACTGCCCACCGCATCGCCAAGCGTCTGGCTTTCGTCCGCACCGGCAACGAAGAGCCCAGCCCCGCCGACATCCGCCACGCCCTGCGCGATGTGATCGGCCACTGCATCCACGGCGTCGACATCAACGAGATGGCCGTCGAGCTGTGCAAGGTCAGCCTGTGGATGGAGGCGCTTGAACCCGGCAAGCCGCTCAACTTCCTCGATTCCAAGATCCGCGTGGGCAACGCCCTGATCGGCGCCACCCCGGCGCTGGTGGCCAAGGGCATTCCCGACGATGCCTTTCAGGCCATCGAAGGCGACGACAAGAAAGTCGTCGCCCAGTTGAAGAAGCGCAACAAGGCCGAGCTGGGAGGCCAGACCGACATGTTCGTCGACGGCACGACCCTGCGCCCGCCCAAAGTCATCTCGCAAGAAGCCACCCAGGTCGAGTCCCTGCCCGACGATTCAATCCAGGGCATCCACGCCAAGGAGCAGGCTTACCAGGGCTTCGAGCACTCAGCCGCCTTCAGCCACGCCAAGCTGCTGGCCGACACCTGGTGCGCCGCCTTCGTCTGGAGGAAGACCACGCCCGACGCCGTCACCACCGACACCATCTTCAAGCTGGCCGCCGACCCGAACACACTGCCGCCCGCGATGGGTGCCGAGGTGGATCGTTTGAGGAGCCAATACAAGTTCTTCCACTGGCACCTCGGTTTCCCGCAGGTCTTCCGCCTGCCGTCGAACGGCGACAAGCCCAACGAGCAGGGCTGGATTGGCGGCTTTGATGTAGTGCTTGGAAATCCGCCGTGGGAGAGGGTGAAGCTGCAAGAGAAGGAGTGGTTTGCTTCGCGGCGGCCGGACATCGCGGAGGCCACCAACGCTTCCCAGCGCAAGAAGATGATCGAGAAGCTGGTCGTGGACGATCCCGCGATGAGCGCAGCTTTTCTCGATGCCCGTAGGCAGGCGGAGGCTGAAAGCCAGTTCGCGCTAACGTCACGCCGATTTCCGTTTTGTGGCTGCGGCGACGTGAACACCTACGCGGTGTTCGCAGAGTGGAATCGGGCGTTGCTCGGGGACGTCGGTTTCGCCGGCTTCATCGTCCCATCGGGGATTGCCACCGACAACACGACCCGAGCGTTTTTCCGGGACATCGTCGATCGCCGCTCACTCGCCAGGCTCTACAGCTTCGGTGAGATTCGTGAGTTCTTCCCCGGATCGGAGAGTCGCAGCCCGTTTGCACTGGTGACACTCAGTGGGCGAAGTCGCCGCTGCGAACAACCGGAACTGGCGTTTGACATATGGGATCTGGTTGAGATGGCCGATCCCAACCGAAGGTTCAGCCTTCGAGCCGATGAATTCGCGCTCCTGAATCCAAACACCGGCACATGCCCGACGTTTCGTACCCGGCGCGATGCCGAGATCGCGAAGCGAATTTACCGTCGCCTTCCGGTGCTCCTGCGAGAGGGTGCCTCCGAGGACAGTCCCTGGACCGTGCAGTTCGCCCGATTGCTCGACATGGCGAACGACTCTGGGCTCTTCAAGGACAGAGCCGAAATGGAAAACGACGGCTGGCGACTGGAGGGCAGCACTTTCGTGAAGGGCAAGCTCAGGTACGTGCCGCTCTACGAGGCGAAGATGGTACACCACTTCGATCATCGCCTCGGCACGTACGACGGCCAAACCCAGGCCCAATCGAACCAGGGCATTCTTCCCCGCCTCACGCCCGAGCAGCACGCTGACCCGGACTATCTTGCGCTGCCGTGGTATTGGGTTCCCGAAGCCGAGGTGGAGGCCGCCATAGGCGACAAGTGGAGCCATGGCTGGTTTCTCGGGTGGCGTGACATCTGCCGCAGCACCGACGAACGCACAGTGATATCGGCGTTCATTCCGCGTGCTGGGGTAGGCGACAAATACCTCCTCTGTTTGCCTCACCAGCCGCCCTCCTCCGTGGCTTGTATTGGCGGCCTGATGGCATCACTCGCCTTCGACTACTTCGCGCGGCAGAAGATCGGTGGCGGGTCGCTGAAGTACTTCACGATTCGCCAGCTGCCGGTCATCCCGCCCGCAACCTTCCAGTCACCGATTCCGTGGCTGATCGCCGACGCCCCGGCCGTCCCTTGGTTTGCTACCCGCGTGCTGGAGCTGACCTACACCGCCCACGACATGGCCCCGTTCGCCAGCGACCTCGGCTACGAAGGCCCACCGTTCCGCTGGGACGACGCCCGCCGCACCCAGATCCGCGCCGAACTCGACGCCGCTTTCCTGCACCTGTACGGCCTCGACCGCTCCGACGCCGAATGGGTCCTCGACAGCTTCCCCGTCCTCAAGAAGAACGAGGAATCCAAGCTCGGCGAGTTCCGCACCAAGCGCCTCGTCCTGGCCATGTACGACGCCATGGCCGAGGCCCAGCGCACCGCCACCGCCTTCGCCAGTCCCCTCACGCCCCCACCCGCCGACCCCCGCGCCGCCCACCCCGCCACCACGTTCGCTTCGGCCGCCGCCGTCCGCCCCGGCGCCACAGCCCCGACGGCGCCCCCACCGGCCGTAGCCGCCCCACCCGCGCCCACCATCGAGCCACCCCTGGCCCCCATCCTCCCGTTCCGCAAGGTGGAACGCCCGTCAAAGGCCGACAAGTACAAGACCTGCGTGCCTCTCATCAACGTCAAGGTTGCTGCTGGTGAGTTTGGCACGCTCCAGGAGCGCCAGATCGAAGCCTGGGTAGTGCCCAGCTGCAGGCGCAAGGTCGCCAAGGGCATGTTCGTTGCCGCCGTCATCGGCCACTCAATGGAGCCCGATGTTCCGGCCGGTTCTTTCGCCCTCTTTCAGGGGCCGTGGCTCACCCCGAAGGCCGGCGAAGTTGGAATCTTCACCTTCACCGAGGCCAGCGACCCAGAGACCGGCGCTCACGCCACCATCAAGAAGTACCATCCTGACTTGATCCCTTCGGAGGATGGGGTGTCTTTGGGAGGCACTCTCGACCCGACGAACCCAGAATTTTGTCCACTTCCCATTCGGGAAGGCGTTCGCCCGTGGGCGCGGCTGGTCGAAGTGCTCGCGCCGGCTTGCGCCTCGTAAGGAAGGACCCGATAGTGATGCTTTCAATGCTGAGAAGGCTGCCAGGCCAACATAGGGGGTAATTCAATGAGCCAGGTTCAGGACCCAAGAAAACAGGTCGGATACCTCCAGCAGTGCCTGTCAAGCGACAAGAAGCCATTGGGACTCTTCCTGGGCGCCGGCTGTCCGACGGCCGTGAAGAGTGGCGGACAACCGCTCATTCCGGACATCGCTGGAATCACAGCGGCAGTGCGAGCAGAGCTTACTAAATGCAAGGAATGCGGCCCGCTGCTGGCAACTGTGGAAGAACACTTCAAGAAGGACTGCCGCCCAGATGCGACCGTGGAGGACATGCTCAGTCATGTGCGTGCTCTTCGGGCGGTCGCAGGCAATGACCAAGTGCGCGGCCTGTCCGCAGGCAATCTGGACAAGTTTGATGAGAGGATCTGCGATCTCATCCACGGGCTGGTCAACAAGGTGTTGCCAGACACCAGCACACCGTACCATAGCGTCGCGGCCTGGTCTGAAGCCATAGGCCGAGACAAGCCAGTTGAGGTGTTCACGACGAACTACGACTTGCTGATAGAGCAGGCCTTTGAGGATTGCCAGGTACCGTACTTTGACGGTTTTGCCGGGGCGTGCAGACCCTGTTTTGACCTTCGCGCGATGGAGGAAGATGTCCTTCCGCCGCGATGGGCACGCCTCTGGAAACTGCACGGGTCGATCAACTGGCACCACACCAGGGCGAAGGGCGTCTTTCGTGGGGCGGCCAGCGGCGAAAAGGGCACGAGGCGCGTAATCCATCCGTCGCACATGAAGTACCAGGAGAGCCGGAGACTGCCCTACCTGGGCATGATGGACCGGCTTCGTGGATTCCTGAAACAACCGACGGCTACGTTGGTGCTCTGCGGATATTCCTTTCGCGATGAGCACGTGAACGAGGTCATCGTGCAAGGACTGCAAAGCACGCCGACGGCAATTGCATTCGCCTTACTGTTCGATGAAATCGGCAAGCATCCGGACGCGGCCAAGTTGGGCCGAGGACGCTCGAACCTCACCGTCCTTGCGCGAGATGGAGGATGCGTGGGTGGTCATGAGATGAAGTGGCCCGAGGGAGCCTCTTCGACACCGGCAGCAAGCCCCAACAAGTGGCTAGAGTGGGTTCCATTGGACCCCAAAGACCCGAAGAGCCGGTACGCAACCAGGTTCACGCTGGGGGATTTCGCAATCTTCGGGCAGTTTCTCCGCGAGTTGGTCGGCATTGTTCGGCTCCCAACCGAGGTTGCCAGTGTCCCGTAGCCCAACCTACCTCGGCACAATCCAGGATGTACAAGGGGCGACAATCAGCGTCGCCCTCGACCAGAATACCGTGTCGGGGCTGGCCTTCATTGACGGGCATGGCTATCGGATCGGCCAGATCGGCAGTTTTGTCCGCATCCCCATCGGGTTCACGGACCTATTCGGCATCGTGTCCCAGGTCGGAGCTGGTGCAGTGCCTGAAGCGCTGGCCACAATCGAGCCCTACGGCAATCGCTGGCTGAGGGTCCAGCTCATCGGCGAGGGCCAACGGAACGGCACCTTCAAGCGCGGCATCTCCCAGTACCCGACCATTGGCGACGAGGCGCATCTCGTTACCGAACACGATCTGACCCGCGTGTACGGAAGAGCCGACGCGCCCAACTGCGTTCGCATTGGAAGCCTCGCGAGCGCGGAGTCAATCCCGGCTCTGATTGACATCGATCGTCTCGTCACGCGTCACAGCGCGGTAGTGGGGACAACTGGCTCGGGGAAGTCCACGACAGTGGCGAACCTCCTGGTGTCACTCTCTGATCCTGGCCGCTATCCTTCGGCGCGCATTATCGTCTTGGACATCCACGGCGAGTATCATGCTGCCCTGAGTGACAGGGCTACCGTTTTTCGAGTCAATCCGGATGAGAGTCGCGGTGAGAAGCCGCTGTTCATTCCCTATTGGGCTCTCAGCCTTGACGAACTCTTGCAGATAACTCCTTTTCGCAACGTCACTGACAGCGAACGGGCGGCTCTGGTTGACAACATTAGGCACCTAAGGCTCAAGTCGCTCCAGGCTCAGGCACGAAATGGCGTGGCCCAAGACACGCTGACCGTGGATACGCCAGTCCCCTTCAGCATTCATCGGCTCTGGTATGAACTGCATAGGCTCGTCTGTTCTACGCACACCGCCCAGGGCGTCAACCAGAACGAAACGACAGAGGCCATCGAGCCGGACAAGAATGGCCAGCCTATGGTCGGCGACATAATGACCGTGAAGCCGCCCAGGTATCGTCCAATCACACCGGGCGGGGCCAACCGCGTCTACCTGAGCGGCGCACCACTCAATATCCGACGGCAAGTCATGGCGATGGAGTCGCTGCTGCGCGACAGCCGCTATGACTTCTTGTTTCGACCCGGACCCTGGTGCCCCAAGCCGACACTGCAGGATCGCGATGTTCAACCCGAACAGGATCTCGATACTTTGTTGGCGTCCTGGGTGGGCGGTGACAAGCCCATCACGATCCTTGATCTGTCCGGCGTGCCCGAGTCCATCCTCATGGACCTGGTGGGCGTCGTGATTAGGCTGTTGTTCGATGCCCTGTTCTGGGCTCGATATCTACCTGAGGGCGGCCGGACGAGGCCTCTCCTTTTCGTCCTTGAGGAGGCCCATGCGTACCTCAATGCTGGAAACGAAGGCACCGCTTCACTGGCCGCCCGCCGCGTGGTCAAAGAAGGGCGCAAGTACGGCATTGGCGCGATGATCGTGACCCAACGGCCTGCGGAAATAGACCCGACGATTCTTTCCCAGTGCGGGACCGTGTTTGCGATGCGCCTGGCGAACGCCAGCGACCGCTCGCACGTGACTGGCACGGTCAGTGACAACCTTGAAGGGCTGTTCAGCATGTTGCCCGCCTTGCGTACCGGAGAAGCCATTGTTGTTGGAGAGGCCGTGCAACTACCCCTGCGTGCCGTCATCGATGCCCCGGCCGCGAACCGCCGTCCAGACAGCGTGGACCCACGGGTGTATGATCCTGAAGGTAGTGGAGGCTGGAACCGATCCAAACAGGCAGAGGACTACGCACGAGTCGTCGAGAACTGGCGTGGCGAGAGCGCACGAATCGGAAAGGACCCTGGAACACCATGAACAGAACACCTGTAACATCATCCAATATCGCTGAAATTGGCTATGAGAGTGGGTCGATGACTCTTGAGGTGGCGTTCAAGAGCGGTGGCGTCTACCAGTACTATGACGTTCCCGAGACTATGTACCAGTCGCTGATGCAGGCTGAGTCCCATGGGAAGTTCCTCAACGCCAATATCAAGGGCAGCTACCGCGACGCCAAGCTGTAGCTTCGCGGGGGTCGGCTTCGCATCGCACCGCTACGCCACCATGTGGCATCGCGACCTAGGAGGAATCGTCGTGGATCATCGCGAAAAAGCGAGGAATGTGATACGGACGCTGGAGAGCGAGAGTTTCTACTGCGACTGCCCTGACTGCCAGGAACAGATGCTCCTCCGTGACGCCGGGCTCTTCTACCTCGACGATTTCACCTCCGAGGCGGCCGAGCGGTACAAAACAATGCGCGAGCAACTGCGGGAGCGGCGCCAGGAAATCGCCAAACTGAAGAAGAGCATACCGGAGCGGTCACAGAGAGGCGCCGAAGCGGTGAACATTGGGTTTGTCCTTGAACGCCTCGCGCCGTCGATGCCGACATTTAGCTTCGACCGGAATGACTGTCGTTCGCTGTTCGATCCGATCGACTACATCATCTTTGAGGGGCTCAGCCGGGGCGGTACGGTGGAAAGGATCATCTTCGCCGACATCAAGACCGGCGGAGCGAGGTTGGCCAACAAGCAGAGGCAGATCAAGACGTTGGTCGCGGCCAAGCAAGTGGAGTGGGACACCTACAAGCCGGAGGGCACACCGTGAAGTCCCAGATGATCGATTTCTTCTCGTTGCACCGACAGATTTTTGCCCAGTGCCCCAACCCGGAATGTGGCGGGATCTTCAGGCTCAGCGACACCAGCGTGTATCTGAGACGTAGGCCAGCGGACGACTGGATGGACGAACTCGATCGCGAGGAGGCACGCCTGGCGCGTCTTGAGGAAAAGCTGGAGGAGCGCGAGCGGGAGATCCGAGAACGGGCTCGCGAAGCGGGCCGGCAAAATGCCATGCGCGTCGTGAAGAAGTTCGATCCGGTATTCACGCCTCGTCGTCTAAACCCCGACGATGCGAAGGTCGTCTTTCACCCGATCGACTACCTCGTGTTCAAGGGGATGAAGGGTGCGGGCGGGTTCATGCGAAGCATCCTGCTCCTCGACCGCCAGGGGACATCTGCTGCCCATAGAAGTACCCAGCGAAGCATCGAACGCGTGATCGAACGAGGACACTACGAGTGGCAGACGCTCCGTGTGGGCGATGATGGAGCGATCACAGTTGATGACTAGAACGCGCCTGATGAACCGATGGCCGGCGGACAGCAGCCAGATTCGCAGAAAGGAGACCGGATGCCTGTGATCGTGTTGAGGAGCTGGAACGGGTCAGAGATCGCGGGCGCCTACAGCAGGGAGGGCGTCTTTGCTGCGCACGACTGGAAGCAGATGACCCTGCTGCCAGGACCGCCCATCGTGAAGAAGGCGGAACAGCCCTCGGATGACTCAGCATTCGACCCAGAACTGCGGCCGGACCTGACGCGCGTTCTCGGCCACTACTCGGCGGTCCAGTCGATCAACTCCGAAGACACCGCGACTTGGAGTGCCTTCGGAACCACACCAGGGCAGGGGTGGGTCCGCGACATTCTCGACGCCGCCTTCGGTGCGGCACACCGGCCGCCCGAATGGAATGTTGCCCTCTGGAAGACGACCGCGCACCCCGACGGTAGGGGCCGCGGGCCGGAGGCAGACGCCATCATCGATGCGGTCGGAGTTCCTGGACGCTACGTGGTCGAGGCGAAGTGGCTGAGCGACATTGGCGAGGGCCAAGGGTCGGACAGGTCGAAGACCCAAATCGACATGAGGTTCCTCGCCGCCTCGGAGAATGAAACTCCACCCGATCGGAGCGGCGTGATCGTGGTCGCGCCGTCGCCTTCGCGCTACTGTGCCAAGGAACGTCCGGTGTTTCGGCGCTACTTTGACGTGCGAGACGGAGCCTACGTTCCGAAAATGAACCGCCTTGCCGTGGTCACCTGGGAGGAGATTGCCCAGATCATGGGCGGTGAGGTGAGGAAGTACCTGGAGTGGCGACTGGGTTTCTTGCCACGGACGTAGCCGGGGCAGCCGTCACGTCATCTTGGCGGCGCCAGCGGACTGGGGACGAGCGCACGATTTCTGCCGGAGTTCGCCGCGCCGGGCGCGACGGCTGCAGTGAGAGAACGGTTTGGATTCCACGGAATAGTGCGGGCAACCGTCGGCGACTCCGCTTGCTTGCCCGGGTCGAGCAGCGTATATCCGGTTGATCTCCGTCGCTGTCACAATGACCGCCGCCAATGACCTCAATGCGTCGTCAGATCACGGATGCATGCGCGATCACGTGGCGCACAACCGCAACCTCAACCAGGCCTGCTTTGCCGTCGGTCACGCGGTCCCACGTATTTCCTGCTTTTCGAAGCGGGGCATCGCCCAGACTTCGATGCCGGCATCGATCACCTCAGTGGACTGGGGACGCCTGGGCTGGGGGCGCCGCCACGGCCTTATTGCGGCGGCCGTGCTCACGTGTCATCAGGGGCCACATCCCTACTTCTCAATCGTTTCCGGTCTCCCTGATGGAGGAGAACCACGGTCTCGTGCGACAGCTTTGGCTTCCGCGCAATATTTGAGCTGTTGTAGTTGGGCGAATACTTGCGAATTATTATCCGCTCAGCCAGGTGAATATCCTCCTCCCACTTTTTCCACTTGTCTTGTCGCCTGTGCCGGCGTGGGATGACCTTGATGCGGCCTAGGTAGACTCGCTGCCCCTTGGCCTTGTCGCTGTGAGGCCAGGCTTCGTGTTGTTTGAAGCGGCGGGAGAAGGTCTGTCTATCGGCCTTCCCTACATACAGGAGTGTGTCACCTGCCAGGATGTGCCTTCCGTAGACCTGATACAGACCGTAGTCGTCGCCGTCGTACTCAGGCGGGAATCCGCTGTTGCCAAACTGATCGATGACCTCGCGTCGCGTGTACGGACCCTTCCACACGATTTTGAGGCAGAGCAGTCCTCGCTTCACTGGTGTCTTCCGTCGAGCCATTGTCGCTTGATTCTCCCGTTCGTCAGAACCTCCCTTCGGGTAGAGTTCATTCAGACACTCTCAAACCATCCCTCATCAACCCTCACGACCTCAATTGTCTCGCGCCGCACGCCGAGGCTGAGTTCCTTCAACTTTTCGGCCAAGTCGCTGCCATCGATCAAGTCGATCGGAGGGGCGCCGTCGCGCAGGGCCTCCTTGACCGCCCCGGGGCTGAAGGTGCCAGTCGTGATGAACAACCCCTTGTCCGCCCGGCCCACCATGGCGCCGCGAAAGTCGCGGATCTCGCTGGGCGACACGGCGCCCTTGTAGCGCTTGCACTGGAACAGGACGTGAAAGCTCATGAGCCCGTGGATGCGGGCAATTCCGCGCCCGTCGATGCCGCCATCGCCGCTGCGGCCGGTGACCTCGACCTGGATGAAACCGGACTCGCGTAGAACCCGCTGGACCAGCCGCTCGAAAGCCGCCGGGTCGAGCTTCTGGGTGAGGATCGCGTGCAGATCCCGTTTCCATTCTTCCTGCTCGGGCGGCTTCTTCGTATCTTCCTCCTCGCCGCCCTTGGCGTCCTGGGCGCGGACCTTGCGCAAGACTTCCTGTGGATCGACCTGGCCAACGCCCTTGGCCTTGGCCGTGAGCGACCACACGCCCCTGGTCGAGTTCTCCAGCAGGCCGTACTTTTTCAGATAGGTGCGCGCCCACGCCAGCCGATAGCCGACCTCGGTCTGATTGCTCTTGTCCTGGTCGTGCAGTTGGGCCAGGACGTCCTCGGGGAGCTTCTCCAGCTCGATGACCTTCTCGTAGATCTCGTCGACCGCCCCGGACCCTCCGAGCGCCTCCAGCGCACGCAGGAGAGGATTGATGAGCCGGTCGAATGTGGGCAGCTTGTTGGCCATCAGGTCACCTCAGGGCAGACGGAGCGAAGGCTGTCAGAATCGTATCACACCGCAGTCGGTCGACGCGATGACAGACGCCCCTTGAACTTTGACCGATGATCTGACCAAATTAGTCTGATGAAGATGGTCAGCTTGTCCGAGGCGAAGGCGCACCTGTCGCGGCACGTAGAGCGCGCCAGACATGGTGAGTCGGTGCGCATCCAGGTGCGCGGCGTGCCGGTGGCCGAGTTGGTGCCCATCGGCGACGACTCATCCGGCGAGGCCGATGATGGTGATCTGCAGGCGCTAGAACGGGCAGGACTCATCCGCAGGGGCCGTGGACCGCTTCCCGAACTGATCTTCAAGCCCGGTCCACCGGTGCGCGGGAAGGGCGTGGCGGCCACCCTCGTGGACGAGCGCCGGGCGGGTCGCTGAATGCGGTTCTGGGACTCCTCCGCGATCGTTCCCCTGATCGTCGAAGAGGCGGGCAGCGCGGCCTGCCGTCGGCTGCTACGCGCCGATCGCGGGATCGCGGTCTGGGCTCTGTCCCGTGTGGAGGTGTTGTCCGCGATATGGCGTCGAGTTCGGGCCGGCGACATGGAGCAAGCCGGGGCGGTGCTGGCCATACGGCGCCTGGATGCGCTGTCCGCGCACTGGATCGAGGTCGACGGCCTGGATGCCGTACGCGCCCGGGCCGAGCGCATCTTAGCCGTGCATCCCCTGCGGGCCGCCGATGCTCTTCAACTGGCTGCGGCCTTGGTGCTGTCCAAGGATCGCCCGCACTGGCCGTTCGTCACCGGGGACGAGCAACTGGCTGGCGTGGCCGAACTGGAAGGTTTCGACGTGATCGTTCCGGAGGCCGCCGGGTAGGCGTCCCGTGCGTGAGCTGACCGCAAAGGAACGGGTGCGGCGCGACTTGCGACGCTTGTTCCGCTGCATGGACCAAGTGGCCAAGCATCCGGCGCTCGCCCGTTCTGGGCGCAGTGCCTTGTCGGGGATGCTGGGCGAGATCTACCAGCAGCTTGGCCTGGCCTGGGAATTCCTGGGGCTGCAATGCCGTCACTGGGACGGCTTTCGCCGGACCCGAAAGGGCGTTTTGGCCTGTCCAATTTGCGGAAAGGTGAAGGACGCAGCCGAGGCGTGGTTGCTCCTGCCGCGCGATGGGCGCAAGCAGATTGGCAGGATGCGGCTGCCCCGAGGCAAGGCCATGTTCCCCGACAAGAAGACCGCGACCATCGTTTCTGACGCCATCGACTTCCACGGTGCGGCCCTGCGTGTGGACGTGACCGAGCAGCACAAGTCTTCCATTCTTGGTAGGGCGATCAACATCGCCGAGGATCGCGTCGCGCGCCTCGCGGAGCGCGGCGTCGAGTGCTGGGTCGACAGCTCACTCGTTCACCTGCGCCTGGTTCCCCGCAGCGGCAAGGACGCGCGGCGCTGGACTGGCGCCATGGTGTGCGAGCTGCCTCGCAAGACGCTACGGCAGTTGCCGGTGCTCGTGGATTTCGACGGCCGTGGTCGCTTCGCCGGTCTGTGCGTCTTCTCGTCCCGCCCGCGCACGAAGAGGGAAAGCTAAGGGGGTCCGGTGAGCCCGGGTTTGCGCCGCGCCACAAGGCGGTGCGTCCGTCGGCTCCAGACGAACAGCCAGGCTTGGCCGTATAGATTCCGGCCGTTTCGAAGATGCGGGGCGCGGAGGTCAGTCGCCGTCCAAGGCCACGCGCGTCGTGCCAGAAGGCAACAATATTCGCTCGGCCCGCACGTACCGTGTAGATAATTCCCATTCAGCGGGATTAAGATCCTGTTCCACTCGGCGAAGGCGAACTAGGCCAGGGCCGACGATGTGACGTCAGGGAGGCAACATGACTACGAGGACTACGATGACTACGAGCGAGTGGATTGAGACACTGCTTCCGAGGGTGACCGAGCGGCTCTACAAGGAACTCCTGCTGCTCGATCCGGTTCCCGAGACCGATGAGTACGAGAAGACGCCCACCGTGGCCGCGTGGTACCACCTGTCGAGACATGCGAAACGCATGAAGGTTACTCGGGCTACTAAGAAAACGACCACCGGCAAGTTGCCGCCTCCGTGTCCGCATCCCCTTCCCGGGTGCAAGGCATATGGCCTCGCCCGAGCCCTGCTGGCCTGTCAGTCGGGGTCCCCCGGCATCGCCGCAGTCACCGTGACACGCTACGCGGACGCAGCTTCCTCTGCGAGGTTGGCCTTGGAGAAGATCCTCGAGAAGCTTGAGCCGGCGACAAGCGAATTCCTTGGTCTGCTGCGTCCACAGACTGCGGCCCTCCGGCCACAGAGCCAGGAACTCCTCCGTGGTGCCGAGCTCAGACTCCAATCGATCGTGCGGATTCGACAGGACATGGACTCCTGGGGCGAGTCGGTGCTGGACGAGTTTTCGACCACGTTCACGAAGCTCAATAGCCCAAACACGAGGCACCATCGGCACTACATTGATCTGATCACGGAAGCACTGCTCAGCGGCTTTACCGATAGGGAGATTGCCGAACTTGTTCCCGATGGGGTTGAAGGTGGGGACGCCGAAACAAGAGTGTCCAACCGTTGCAAGAAGTTGCTTGGCACGCGACAGGGCGGGAGGGCGGGAAAGCCAGGCCGGCCGAAAAAAGAACGGACCGAAACCTAGTACTAGAGCGATTGTCACCCCACTCTGTTTTTCGGGGTCTACCTTGGCTGCAGATCGACCGCGATCGCCGCCATGGAAACCGATCAGATCATCGCGGGCTTGGAAAAGCTCGTCGAACAGATAGTCGACAGGAAACTGCCGGCGATGATCGGTGCGCGTCTGACAGAGGAGTTGTCAGGCCGAGCTGGGGCGGACACAGCGGCCTTCGCCGCATTGGTGGCCAGTGGGGATGTCTTCCTCAAGATTGAAGTGGCTGCGGCCATTGCGGATTGTCATCCGAAAACGATCAAGCGCGCCCTGGAAGCAGGCGAGCTGACCCGCTACTCGGCGGGTGCGGACCCACGAGTCAAGTTGGGTGAGCTTCTCAGCTACCTGGGGCGGCAGGCGTCGGCCGAGACACCAGAAGCTGTTCGCGCGCGCGCCCGCGCTTTGGTGCGTCACGGAAGGCGCTCGAATTCCTGAACTCCAAACCTCCCAACGTGTATATCATGGTGGTAAACATGCGAAAGAAGCGAAAGTCCATTCCTGGAGTTGTCGTGCCGCCCCTTCGCACCGTGCAGATCGGATTCCGCATCTGCCCTGCGGATTCGCGTTTGCTCTTGCAGCTCGCCCGTGATGCTGGCGTCGGCCATCTCACGCTTGCACGGCTGGTTGTGGAGAAGTACTTGGCCGATGTACGCGGGAAGGACGCCGGAGGTGAAAAGGACAAGGGGGTAGGACGATGAGCGCTCGGCGAAGACGACCTGGCAGTATCTACCGGCGCGACCACATGCTTTGGATCAAGTACGTCGACGCGGATGGCGCGTACGCCTGGAAATCCACCGGGTGCCAGGTTGGTCAGGAGAAGCAGGCAGAGGTCTTCCTGAGGACGGTCATCGAAGAGGTGGCGGCGCAGCGGCGCGCTGGCGTGCGGTCTGACGAGCCTCTCACCGTGGCGAGGTTTGCCAAGCATTGGGTCGCCAAGCGCCGGGCACGTCACATCGTCTCCGCTGGAGATGACGAGGCACGACTGAAGAACCATGTCCTGCCCCGGATCGGTTCGGTGCTGTTGTCGGACGTGACCACGGACCATGTCCGCACGGTGATGGAGGCTGTGATGGAGAAGGTCGGGGAAAAGACCATGGCTCCCCGGACCGCTCGCCACGTGTACGCGACAATGCGCATCCTCCTCAAGAAGGCGAAGGCATTCCTTCCGATCAATCCCTGCTGCCTGGACACGGACGAGTTGCCCGAGAATGTTGACGAGAACCCCGCCTGGCGCGTGACTGCCGTGTTCACGCGCGCCGAGATCGAGGCGATGCTGAGTGAGCCCCGGATTCCCGTTGACCGGAGGATCTTCTGGGCGTTGGTCTTCCTTGGGGCGGGCCAGCGATTCGGCGAGGCCGCAGCTTCAACCTGGGGCGACTACGACGCGGATCTGGTTCCGCTGGGGAGGTTGCTGGTCACCAAGAGCTACAGCACCAGAGACAAGGTTGTCGGCACGGTGAAGACCGAGGTCTCGCGTGCCGTCCCGGTCCATCCAGTTTTGGCCGAGGTTCTCGCCGGATGGCGAGAGCATGGTTGGCGGGTGTTGATGGGGCGGGCGCCCGAGGCCACGGACTTGATCGTTCCTTCCCGCACCGGACGGTGTCGGTCGGCGAATCACATGTTGAAGAAGTTCCACCACGATCTGGAACGCATCGGGCTGCGCAAGAGGCGGCAGCACGATCTTCGACGGACCTTCATCTCGCTCTGTCGAGCCGATGGCGGTCGGGGCGACATTCTGCGCTTCATCACCCACGGTCCCAACAAGGGTGACGTGTTCGACTCGTACACGACGTTGCCCTGGGAGGCCTTGTGCGCGGAGGTTGCCAAGCTTCGGATCAATCTCAGTGGCAGTGATGTGCTTGCTGGTCGGGCGTCGTCGGAGATCGCCACCAGCAGCGAGACCGTCCACCCCCGTGGCGGCGCGGGGACTGTCACACGAACTGTGACATTTGCTGTGACAGTACCCAGTGCGTCACGGGGATCGGTGGTCCAAATACACGAAACCCCTCAGGATTTCTCCCGAGGGGTCTTGCGGGGTGGACGGGACTTGAACCCGCGGCCTCCGGCGTGACAGGCCGGCGTTATAACCAAACTTAACTACCACCCCATGCCCCAAGACGACGGTTTCCCGGCGAGTCGGGACGCAAGGATCTACTCGCCGCCGCAGCAGGTGTCAAATGGAAGCTGGCCCCGCACGGGACTCGCCCCAGGGAGCGCGGCGCCCGCGCCCGCGGGTTTGCGTTTGGCCCGCGGATGTCTACTAATGTAATGGCCGTGCGAACCCTCCGCCTGCTCGCTCTTCTTGCCACGCTGGTTGTCCTGGCCTGCATGGGGCGTCCCACGCCGATCCCCCCGCGCGAGGCAGCCCCGCCCGACTCTGGAGCCACGCCGGTGTCCGGCCCCATCCCGACCGTGCGGCAGCAGCCCATGGCCTGGGATGAAGGCGGAGAATTGGCCGAGGGTGAAACCATCGCGCTCCGATCCGGCCAAGGCAATCGCATCCCCATTGCATGGGCGCGCGACAAAGGTCTGCTCGACGTGGATCTTTCCCGCTTGTGGACGCCGTTCATTTTCAGCGAATCGGACAGCCCGGATGGCGAGGCGAAGCCTAACGGCTACCGCCGCGCTTTCATCGATTTGGCCACTGAGTTCGCCACCCCGGATGAGATCTTCCTGAGGAGTCCAGAAGCGACCTACGCCCTGTTGATGGCTGCGGGTCTGCCCGGAACCGACGAGGCGGCGGCGAGCCCGCAGGGCAAGCGCATCCTCAAAGAGGCCAGACGGGCCATGCACCTGCGGCGCGAGCCCAATTTCCTCGAGGTCTACGGCATCCCGCCTTCGCTCCTGCTCCTCATGAAGCGCGTCGACGAGGACAGGAACAGGACTTGCTATGCCGACCTCGATCTTGCCGGACTGGCGGCCTTCGACGGTACGGTCACGTTCCAGAGCCGCGAGCAGGCACACCGCGAATACAACGAGGCGACGGGAGATGCGGCTTGGGTAGACAAGCAGATCGCCAAGGCCAAGGAAGCGGCGGGCGCGCCCGCGCGGGATCGCGACGGATGGCTCAAGGTCATCGCCGCTGAGGATCCCAAGGCTGCGGCTCGCATCGAACGCTTCCGTCGCGGCCAGGTGCGCCAGCGTGCCATTCGCGCGGCTCAGACGCGCCTGGCCTGTGAGGGGCTGCTGGCCAAGCACGGGGACGGGGAGTTCGACCTGGCGACCAACGAGGCGCTGGCGGCCTGGGAGCGCAAGAACGACATCTTCGGCTGGGGATTTCTGGGCGGTGAGACGCTGGCGGCGTTGCAGCGGTCGCCGCTTGACCTGCACTTCGACACCTTCCGGCGCATCCTGATGGAACATGTGGCCGATGCGGCGGGCATCATCGAAGACGGTTCGGTTTCGGGCGGCGACAGGCCGGCCACCTACAAGGATGAGGCAGACGTCGAGCACCCGGTTCCGAATCTCATCGCCGACTTTACCGACGCGCTCATGGCGGCTCTGGGGATCCACACGGCCGAGGACGAGATCAAGGTCATGCAAACCCTCCGCGACCAGGGGATGAAGTGGATTCACGTGGCCTTTCCGCCTCCCAAGCTTCCGCCCTACTACAGCAGCAAGATGGACCTTTCCGTCGAGATCGATCGCGGCGATGTCTGGTACGACTTCCCTTACGATGAAGACGGCAAGCCCATCGCACAGCTGCGTGTGAACTTCCCGACGCTCACGCTCTATGTGAAATGGAACAAGCAGAAGATTCCGCTTTGCCGCTGGCGCACCACCATCGGTTCCTGGCGCAGCGAGATGCACCCCAATGGCAAGGTTTACTTCAAGTACAAGAACTCGGACGTTGGCCCGCGGGTGTGGAAAGACATCGTGGCCGGGCCGGTCTGGATCCCGCCCGAGGGCACGCCGGTCAAGGATCTGCTGACGCGCAAGACCTGGGACCGCGACTTGGGTGCGGAAGCCGTGGTGAACACCGACGTGATGGGGCCCGGCTTTCAGTCGGCCTACGGTCTGGTGATGGCCATCCATCACTGGAAGCGCGGCAAGACCTTCTTCGATAACCAGATCCGCACCCACGGCTCGGTGGACTACACCTCGATTGCGCGGCGCTATTCGCACGGCTGCCACCGCCTGGTGAACAGCCGGGCGGTGCGCTTGTTCGACTTCATACTGCGGCACCGGGTCTTTCACCGCGTCGGCAATCAGCCAATCACGCTGCGACGCCATTTCGAGTACGAGGGCAGGACGTATCACTACGCCCTCGGCACGCGTGGTTACTACTACGAACTCGACCCGCCGGTGCCGGTGATGGTCACCGAAGGCCGCATTATGGGCAAGGTGAAGAAGCCGATCGAGGCCTACCTGCCGAAACCGGGCGTGGACTACGGACCGTCCGATGAGAGCGGCGAAAGCACTCCGGACGTAGGGCCGTGACGCTCGCCGCTCATCTTCAGATGCGGGTGGTGTAAACTCCGCACCCCAATGCCCTACGATCATCGCTCGGTTGAACCCAAATGGCAGGCCCGCTGGCGCGAGGCTCGTCTGCACCAGACCACGTTCGATGCTAAGCGGCCCAAGTTCTACGCCCTGGACATGTTCCCCTATCCGTCGGGCGCGGGGTTGCACGTGGGGCACTGCGAGGGCTACACCGCCACCGACATCATCACGCGCTGGAGGCGCATGCAGGGCTGGAATGTTCTGCACCCCATGGGCTGGGATGCCTTTGGCCTGCCGGCCGAGAACTACGCCATCAAAACCGGTATCCATCCGCGCGTGACCACCGAGAAGGCCATCGCCAACTTTCGCCGCCAGATCGACGCCATCGGCTTTGCCTACGACTGGGATCGCGAGATCAACACCACCGACCCCAAGTACGTCAAGTGGACGCAGTGGATCTTCCTGCAGCTCTTCAAGCAGGGCCTGGCCTACGAGGGCACGGTGCCCATCAACTGGTGCCCGTCGTGCAAGACCGGCCTGGCCAACGAAGAAGTCACTCAAGGCTGCTGCGAGCGCTGTGGCAGCGGGGTCGAGCGCAAGGACATGCGCCAGTGGTTGTTGCGCATCACGCGCTACGCGGACCGCTTGCTGGAGGATTTGGCGGATTTGGACTGGCCCGAGTCCACTCTGGCCATGCAGCGCAACTGGATCGGTCGCTCCGAGGGGGCCGAAGCGATCTTCAAAGTCGTCGGCCCCGATGGCGGCTTGCCGTCGAAGGACGAAATCAAGGTGTTCACCACGCGGCCCGACACCTTGTACGGCGCGACCTACATGGTGCTGTCCCCGGAGCACCCGCTGGTCGACAGCTTGACCACGTCGGCGCAGCAGGCCGCCGTGCGCGCCTATCAAGTCGCCACGCGCCGCAAGAGCGACCTGGAACGCACCGACCTGGCCAAGGAGAAAACCGGTGCGTTCACCGGTGCCTTCGCCATCAATCCCGTCAACAACGAGAAAGTTCCCGTCTGGATCGCCGACTACGTGCTCTCCAGCTATGGCACGGGCGCGATCATGGCGGTGCCGGCGCACGACCAACGCGACTACGAATTTGCCAGCAAGTTCAATCTGCCCATCCGTCCGGTGGTGCAGCCCGCCGACGGCCACACGCCCGAGCCCGGCCAGGCCTTCGTCGACGACGGCATCGCGATCAACTCGGGCGATCTCGACGGCCTGCCCACGGCCGAAGCCAAGGCCAAGGTCACGGCGCAACTCGAAGCCCGGGGTCTGGGCCGCGCCATGGTCAGCTACCGGTTGCGCGACTGGGTGTTCTCCCGGCAGCGCTACTGGGGCGAGCCCATCCCCATCGTTCACTGTCCCACCCACGGCACGGTGCCGGTGCCAGAATCGTCGCTGCCCGTGACCCTGCCCGAGGTCGAGCGCTACGAGCCCACCGGCACGGGCGAATCGCCCCTCGCCGGGATCGAAGACTGGGTCAAGACCATCTGCCCCACCTGCGGTGGCCCGGCCCGACGTGAAACCAACACCATGCCCCAGTGGGCGGGATCGTGCTGGTACTACCTGCGCTACCTCGACCCCAAGGCCGATCTCGAGCCCTGGTCCAAAGAGGCCGAAAAGCAGTGGCAACCGGTCGATCTTTACGTGGGCGGCGCCGAGCACGCGGTATTGCACCTGCTCTATTCGCGTTTCTGGCACAAGGTGCTCTACGACTTGGGACATGTCTCGACCAAAGAGCCTTTCAAGAAACTGCGCCACCAGGGCACGGTACTCGCCTACTCGTACCAGGACGGTCTGGGCCGCTACCACGAGATGGCCGAGATCGAGTTGCGCGGCGACGACGCCATCCTCAAGGCCACGGGCGAAAAACTCAAAGTGGCCGTCGACAAGATGGCCAAGACCAAACTCAATGGGATTAACCCTGACGACGTGGTGGCCGAGCACGGCGCGGATGTGTTGCGCCTGTACGAGATGTTCATGGGCGAGTTCGAACTGCCCAAACCTTGGGATGCGCGCGCCATAGAGGGCTGTGCCCGCTTCGTCAAGCGTGTGTGGCGGCTGGTGGAGGAGTTCGACGAGAAGAGGGCGCCTTCGGGCGATCCGCTCCTGCGCCTGCGCCACAAGACCATCAAGCGGGTCACCGGCGATCTCGATCGCATGGCCTTCAACACCGCCGTGGCCGCGATGATGGAGTACCTGAACGAACTGACCAGCAGCGGCGCCACGCGCGAGGATCTGCTGACGCTCATCAAGCTGGTTGGCCCCTTTGCGCCTCACCTGGCCGACGAGGCATGGGAGAAACTGGGCCAGCAGGGGTTTCTCCTCCAAGCTGCCTGGCCCGGCTACGACGAGGCGCTGACCATCGACGCGGTGGTGACCCTGGGCGTGCAGGTGAACGGCAAGTTGCGCGGCGACGTTCAGATCGCGCGCGACGCACCCGAAGCCGAGGTGCGCGCCAAGGCGATGGCCGTGCCGAATGTGGCCAAGCACCTGGAAGGCAAGACCGTGCGCAAGGTCATCGTGGTCGTCGGCAAGATCGTCAATATCGTCGTCTCCTAGTGACACCTGTCCCGACCATGAGCGACCTGAGGGTAGGCGAGAAGGACGGCGCGGCCACGCTCGACATCGTGGTGCAACCGCGCTGTCCGCGCGAGGGCGTGGGGCCGGTGGTGGGCGACAGGCTCAAGGTTTCGGTGAACGCCCCGCCGGTGGAGGGCAAGGCCAATGAGGCCGTGCAACGGGTTCTGGCCGAGACCTTTGGCGTGTCCCGCTCCGCCGTGACCATTCTGCGCGGGGAGGCCGGCAAGCGGAAGACGGTTCGCATCACCGGGGTCACGGCCGCGGCTGCCAGGCAAATGATCGCGAAGGTCTGAACTTGTTCGAGCCGGCCCCCGGGATTGAACCGGGGACCCTCGCTTTACGAAAGCGATGCTCTACCACTGAGCTAGGCCGGCTTGGGGCGAGCGTTACTACCGCGCTACTAGCGGACCGTCAAGGTCAGCGCCCAAGCCGTCAGCGCCCGCCGATGCGGCGCACGCGAACCGACGGGTTGAGCGGCGGCAGTGTGGATGACGAATCCGCGTCACGACTTGGCTGTGCCACTGGCGCCGAGGCAGGCGTCGTGGTTGCCGCTTGAGTCGCCTGCCTGCCCTTGTTGGTCTTGCCCAGCGATGCCTTTCGCGGCGAGGCGGCCGAGACGGAACGGACGGGCTCGCGCGTCTTGGGTTCGAGGTTGGCCTTGACCTCGAGCTTGTCGCCTTTGGCTTCAATAGGTATTTGCACCTCGGTGTACCCGGCCAGGCGAAAACGGTAGTTGATCTGTTGGCCGTTGGCGGGGCGGATGTCGACGAGAGGGGTGGTGCCCAGCAACCGTCCATCGTTGAGACGTGTCACCTCTGCCCCCGGGGGCTCGGAGGCGAGAGTGATTGGCACGTGCGTGGGCGCAGGCGGAGGCGGCGGCTGCTCGGCAACAACTTCGCTCGTGACAGAGGGAGCTGATGCCGTGGACACGAAGACGCTTGCCACGATGATGACCGCTGCGACGATGGCCAAGGGAATCGCAGCCCGCACCACGCGAGGGGAGTTCAGCCAACCGCGGGCCAATCCCAAGAGCCGAGATCCTCCCTGTCGTGCGCTGCCGCTACGGCCCACGCCCGCGGCCGCGCTTGCGCCATCGCGCGGAGCCACGGTTCGCAGGACCGGAGTGGTTTCCGTGGTGCGCGCAGGAGCCGTCTGGGGGGCCACGGTGGTCCGAGCGCGGGGCGCGCTGGTTCGCGCCGCCATGGTGACAGGCGAGGCACCCGAAGCACGGGGCGCGTTGAGGCCGGCCAACCCTGGGCCGGCTGCCATGGTCTCACCGAAGGCGACGGACTCCCCGGCCAACTCGGCCGCGCCTGCGTTGAGCAGCGCGACGACCTCCTCCATGGTCTGGGGACGGCCCCCCGGATCCTTTTCCAGGCAGCGCAGGATGAGGCGATCCAAGAATGGCGGCACCTCGGGCCGGAACTCGCTGGCAGGTGGCGCGGGCTGCTTCAAGATGGCGTTGAGCAGGATCACAAGCTGTTCGGCAGCGAAGGGAACGTGGCCCGTCACCATCTCGAACATCATCACGCCCATCGAATAGATGTCGCTGGCAGCGCCCACGTCCTGGCACAGCGCCTGTTCTGGCGACATGTAGTAAGGCGTGCCCACCACCGATCCGGCGATGGTTTTGTGGCCGACCTGCTTTTCCTGTTCTCCCAGCAGCTTGGCCACGCCGAAGTCGAACAGCTTGCTGCGCAGCCCGCCCGGCTGCGCGGGATCTTGCAGCAGGAAGACGTTGTCGGGCTTGAGATCGCGATGGACGATGCCGACCCGGTGGGCTGCGGCCAGGGCGTCGCACACCTGCCGGGAGATGGTGACGGCCTCGTCCAGGGGAAGCGCGCCCTCGGCGTTGAGGCGGTCGCGCAGGCTGCGCCCCTCGAGCAGTTCCATCACCAGGTAGACGATGCCGTCCTCGGTCTTGCCGTAGTCCGAGATGTCCACGATGTTCGGGTGGCGGATCTCGTTGACCGCGCGGGCTTCCTGAAAGAAGCGCGAAACCAGGCCAGGATCGGTGCCCAGATCGGGGCGCAACATCTTGACCGCCACGCGCTTGCCAATCATGGGGTGCTCGGCCAGGTACACGGTCCCCATGCCGCCCTCGCCGATGGCGCGAACGATCTTGTAGTTGCCGATGCTGCGACCGATCAAGGTTCCCTCGCGGGTGAGTATATCCGGTCTCGGGCACGCGCGTACTTGGGCTTTCGACGGGGACGGCAAGATGTGCTAGGGGCCGGAACCAATGTCCCGCACCCACCTTCCCGCGTTCCTGCTTTTGTGCGTTAGCTGTCACGCGCCGGTCCACATCCGTCCCGCGTCAGCAGGGCCCGCAGCCGCCTCGCCAGCGCCGCCAGGGCCGGTTTCGCGCATCTCGCACATCGAGACCGAGCTCTCTGTGCTGCGCGGCCTGTCCTTCAAGCATTCGATCCCTTCGTCCACGCAGAGCCGCGCCGATTTCCGCGCCTGGGTTCACGCGGAACTTGCCCGCGACCTTTCGCCGACGAAGAACCAGGGGCTGTCGCACGCCTATGTTGACCTCGGCTTTGCCCCGCAGGGCTTCGACCTGACGACCACGCTGGAGGAGGCGCTGACCACCCAGGTGGCGGCCTACTACGATCCGAGCAGCAAGTCGTTCCGGGTGGTGGGCGGCGCGCGGGGCGAGGAGGTGGACGCGATCATCGTGGCGCACGAGCTGACCCACGCGCTCGACGACCAGTATTTCGACCTGGAGACGTTCGATGGCGGCGAAGGCAACCGGCTGGGCCTCTCGGAAGACGAGCGCACGGCCCGTCAGTTCGTGACCGAGGGCGAGGCCACCTTCATGATGCTGGCCTGGAAAGCCGCAAGCGGCGAAGGAGCCGGCAAGCAACTCGGCCCCCTCGGGGTTGCGGGGGTCCGCATGGCGCTGGCCCTGCTGGGAGCGGCCGATCCGCTGGAACTGCTGGCAGCGGCACGCCAGGGCCGCAGCCTCGCCGAGTTGAGCGCGGAAGACCGGCGGGAGATGGACGAAATGACCAGGCTGCCGCCCTTGGTGAGCATGCCGCTGATCGAGCCATATTTTAAGGGCGCGGCCCTGGTTTCCGAGGTGTGGGGACGGGGCGGCTGGGACGCGGTCGCTGATCTGTACCAACACCCGCCGGCCTCGACCGAGCAGATCCTGCACCCACGCGAAAAGTTCCTCGACCGCCGCGATCCGCCTGTCTTGATTCGCCTGCCGGTGGCTCGGCCGGCGCTGGGAGAGCCGCCCGTCGCTACCGACGTGCTGGGCGAGTTGGGCATGCGCGCCTATTTCAAAACCTGGGAATTTCCGGCGGCCGACTTGGCGGCAGCAGGGTGGGGTGGCGATCGGTTCTGGGTATGGAAGCGGGATGGGCGATTTACGGTTCTGTGGGCCACCCGCTGGGACAGCGAGGCCGATGCGAGGAAGTTCCTGGCAGCGTATCTCGACACCCTGGAAATACGCTTTTCTGAGGCCCCCATCGAAGGCGCAGGGCCGGATGCCTGGCGTCTGCTTCGGCCCGAGGGCGATCTCGTGCACGTCGAGCGCCGCGGTTGCGACGTGGACGTCATCGCGGGCGCGCGGCTCGATGAGATTTCGGACCTACGCGCGGTGCTGCTGGCCGTCGAGCGGAGGGCGGCGGACAGGCGGTAGACCGGAGACAGCAGGTACCGTTCACCGACGCCACCACCTCGGGGCCGAGCGCCCGCGGCCCTGCGTCGGGGTCGACAACCTCGTGGGGGGTGGATGCACGGGGCGAATCGGCGTAGTCTCGCGGCATTGTCATGCCGAACATCAAGTTGGTTCCCAGTCTTCTTTTCGGAATTGTGCTCGCCGGCTGCAAGACGGCGGCCCCGGCGGCCCCGGTAGCCACTCCCGCCAACGCGCCGCTGGCGGCATCGCAGTCGAATGGCACACAGCCGTCGGACGCGGCTGCCGAGCCGGTGCTCAAGCCGGCCTCCGTGGCGGCCGAGGCCTGGGGTATGAGCTTGGTGGTCGCCTCGCCCATGAAGCTGGTGGCGGACCTGGATGCGCTCTCCAAGAGCCTGCAGTTGCCCATGCCACTTGGCCAGTCGTTCCTTCCCATGCTGACTGGTGGAGTCAGTCGAGGCGGGGTGAATTTGTCGCGCGAGACGATCGATCGTCTGGATGTCGCCCGTCCTCTCGCCGTGATCTGGCTGGCACGGGGCAGTGACGTTCCCCCTGGTTGGTGCGCCGCCGTTGCGTTCAAGGAACGCGCTTTCGCGCTGGAGGCGTTGCAGAAGCTTGGAGCCAGCGGGGCCCAGAGCGAAGCCACCTTCGAGCGACTCCTGCCGTCAGGCGATCGCGTGTGGGGCGCTGTCAAGGATCGCCAGTTGCTGCTTTCCGGCTCGCGCGCAACCCTGCTGGCGGCCGGTGCTCTGGCCATCACTGCGCAGACCTCGCCCATGCCGGTTCAGGCCATCTTCACCCTGTCCCCGTCGGTCATGGCAAGAAGCACGGGCCAGTCACTCGACGCCATCGCGGCCGGGATCCTTGGCGTGGCCATGGCCGAGGCGGAAAAGGACGCCGCGGCCACGGGCAAGCCACTCACGCCCGCTCACAAGAAGATGCAAGAGGCACTGCTCAAGGCACTGATCCGCCAGCTGACTGACATCGCCGTGGTCCGCGTCAGTCTGGAGATAGGGGATCGGGGTGGTGTGGTCGTGCGAGCCGAGGCCCAGCCCACGCCAGGTTCCGGGTTGGCGGCCAAGGCCGCTCACGCTTCACCCTATGCCTTCGACCCGGCTCTTCCGGTCCGCAGCGATGCCAGCGCGATCGTTGCGTGGGGCGATATGGCGCCTTGGCTGGCGGACTGGATTCAGGTCATGGAAGCCTCGGGGCCGGCGGGCCAGGCGGCCAGCCGAGATCTGGCGCTGCTTCGCGAATCAGAGGACGGTGGCTCTTGTGCCGTGGACGTCGGGGTTTTGCCCATTCTTTTCATGTGCAGCCTGACGGTGCGTCCTGGGGTCGATGCCTCCCGCGCCCTCGATCGCTATGTGGCCTTTCTCCAGTCTTCCAACGTTTGGGAGGCCGAGATCGATGGTCGCAAGCCAAAGTCGCTCAAGGTGAAGCGCACAGGCAAGGTCGTGGAGATCGAGAAGACGGTGGAAGGAAGAGATCCGCAGGCCATGGCGATCGTGAAGGCAATCATCGGTGGCGAGGTGGCACGCACGGCACTGACGGTCAAGGATGGCCGCGTGGTGCTGGCTGTCGGCGCGAAGCCGCGTGAGATCCTCGACCGCTATGGCAAGCAGCAGCCCACCGCGACGACGGCGCCTATCCTGACACGAACCCTGCTCGACACGGCCGGTGCCGACTTCCTGGGCTTGGTCGACGTGGCCTCTGTCCTGACGTCTATCTACGGCAAGGTGCAGATGACGGGAAAGGACCTCGGAAACATGACGTTGACCGGAATTGTGGCTGCCGTCCCAGGCCTGGCTGACCTGCGTGTTCCGGTCGTGCTGTTGGGTCGGGGTGGGAAGGTTCCTGCCATCGAGTTCCAGGTGCCCTTCGGCAGCCTGCAGAACCTTGCGCGGGTGGTGAGCCCATTCATGGGTCAGATGGGTGCGGCGCCCGGACGCTGATGAAGAATACTATTTGGAGAAAAGCACGGAAAGTCCGCTAGACTGCAGGAACCCATCATGAGAGTTCTCGCAGTTTTCCTCGCCGCCGTATTTGTGCTCATGGGTTTGCCTGCGCTCGCGAGCGCAGCCCCGGCAGATTCCTTCCGTCCTGCCGCCTCTTCCGCCGAATCGAGCTGTCGCACCAGGAGGAAGAAGGCCAAGAAGCAGGCCGCCGACAGCAAGGGCAAGAAGAAGAGCAAGAAGGACGACAAGAAGCCCTACGGCTTTGAGCTGTAGGGGCGCCCAACGCTGGAGTGGACTATCGGCCAGCGCGCCGACCATCGGGCCATGCCGTCAGAAGAAGAAGCCCCCAAGCTGCAGCCTTTGGCGGCCATGCCGGGGTCGATCCTGGTCGGATTGCGCGTGCTGGCCGCCGACATCGACGACACCATCACCCAAGGTGGCAAGCTGCCCGCGCGCACCATCGAGCTGTTTGAAAAGCTGGAAGATGCCGGGGTGGTCGTGGCCCTGGTCACCGGGCGTTGCGCAGGCTGGGCGCAGGCACTGGCCGGCTATCTTCGCGGCGTGCGCGTCGTGGTCGGCGAGAACGGACTGGTGTGCTTCGACGGTGCGGGCCGGCGGCGCGACCTGGGACCGCCGCGCGATGCGACCTTCGGCCGCGCCCTGGCCGACAACGCCGAACGGGTTGCGCGCGCCTTTGCCCTCACCCGCACCGACGACGACGTCTTTCGCCTGTTCGAGCGCGCCTTCTTGCGGCCAGCCGGGTTCGACGCCGATGCCCTGCGCGGCTGCCAACGGCTCGTCGATGCCGGCTTCGAGGTGATCGCCAGTTCGATCCACATTCACGTGCGTCCCTCAGGCTGGGACAAGGCAGACGGGCTGCTGGCTGCGCTGGCGGTCATCTTGCCTGTCGCGGTGAACGACGCGGATGCGCGCATCCTCTTTGTGGGTGACAGCAGCAACGATCGGCCGCTCTTCGCGCGTCTTCCCCTTGCCAGCGTGGGCGTGAGCAACGTCGTGCGTTTTCTCGCAGAGCTGGGAACGGACCGCCCCGCCTACATCACCGAAGGAGAAGCAGCGGAGGGCTTCGCCGAAGTCGTCGAGCGTGTGCTGGCTGCACGCCGCCACGCGCTGTAGGGTCGGGCGCCGGCGATCGCCGTCGGCCAGGGGCACGGCCACGACCATGACCACGACCTCCTGCGACTATTGCGGGATTGGAGAACACATCGGCACTTGCACAGTGCCCCGTATCTCCATACGATTCGCCGTCGCATCGGTTCCCGAAACAAGTCCCCCTAGCTGGAGTACCCCAAAATGGCGAAACTGTCCGGAAAGGCCCTGGTCGCCCAGGGAGGCGGTCCCACCGCCGTCATCAACCAAAGCCTCGTGGGTGTGGTTCTCGAGGCGCGCAAGTTTCCCGAGATCACCAAGGTCTACGGCGCTCGCCACGGCGTGCGCGGGATCTTGAACGAGGACTTCATCGACCTTACCCAGGCCACCACCCACAACCTGGAAGAGGTGGCGCGCACACCAGCCTCGGCGCTCGGCTCCACCCGCGACAAGCCCGACGAGGAATACTGCCGCAAGATGTTCAAGGTCATGCTGGCGCACGAGATCCGGTACTTCTTCTATATCGGCGGCAACGACTCGTCGGACACCTGTCGCATCGTGAACGAGCAGGCCAAGGCCGCCAGCTACGAGCTGCGCACCATGCACGTGCCCAAGACCATCGACAACGATCTGGTGGGCACCGATCACTGCCCAGGGTTCGGCTCGGCGGGCAAGTTCGTGGCCCAGGCGTTTGCCGGCGCGAACCAGGACAACCGCGCCCTGCCCGGCGTGTACATCGCCGTGGTCATGGGACGGCACGCGGGCTTTCTCACCGCAGCCTCGGTATTCGCGCGCAAGTATCCCGACGACGGCCCACACCTCATCTATGTGCCCGAACGTCCCTTCAACCCGGAGCGCTTCATCAACGACGTGCAGGCCAGCTATGACAAGCACGGCCGCTGCATCATCGCGGTGTCCGAAGGGGTTTGTGGCGCCGACGGGCAGCCCATAATGACCTCGCTCAAGCCGGCAGTAGAAAAGGATGCGCACGGCAACGTGCAACTTTCGGGAACCGGCGCGCTGGGAGATCTGTTGGCCGACCTCATCAAGGCCAAGACCAAGATCAAGCGAGTGCGCGCCGATACCCTGGGCTATCTGCAGCGGTCGTTCCTTGGATGCGTGAGCGCCACCGACGCCAGCGAGGCGCGCGAGGTGGGTGAGAAGGCCGTGCAGTATGCAGCCTGGCACAACGTGGACGGCTCGGTGGCCATTCGCCGCGTGGGCGACTACGCCGTCGAGTACGATCTGCTGAAGCTGACCGACGTGGCGGCCAAGACCAAGCACATGGCCGACGAGTACATCAACCCGGCGGGCAACGATGTCACCGATGCGTTCAAGGCCTACGCGCGGCCCCTGGTGGGCGAGTTGCCGGTCCTGGGGCGCATCGCCGCTCCGTCCGTGTTCAAGATCAAGGGCGAATAGCACAACACAAGGAGAACCCAATGGCAGAGTCACGCGTTTCGTACAAGGAACTGGGCATCGTCAACACACGCGCGATGTTCAAGGCTGCGATGGCGGGCAAGTTCGCCATCCCGGCCTACAACTTCAACAACATGGAGCAGCTCCAGGCCATCGTGATGGGCTGCGTGGAATCCGATTCGCCCTTCATCCTCCAGGTCAGCTCGGGCGCCCGCAAGTACGCCAATCAGGTGCTGCTGCGCTACCTGGCCCAGGGCGCGCTGGCCATGATCCGCAGCACGGGCAGCAAGCTGAACTTCTCCCTGCACCTGGATCACGGCGACACCGTCGAGCTGTGCAAGTCGTGCGTCGACACCGGCTTCTCGTCGGTGATGATCGACTGTTCGCACCACCCGTTCGAGAAGAACATCGAGGAGACGCGCCAGGTGGTGGAATACGCCCACCAGCACGATGTCACCGTCGAGGGCGAGTTGGGCGTACTGGCCGGCATCGAGGACGACGTGGTGGCGGCCAAGTCCATCTACACCCAGCCCGACGATGTCGAAAAGTTCGTCAAGGCCACCGGGGTGGATTCGCTGGCCATCTCCATCGGCACCTCGCATGGCGCGTACAAGTTCAAGCCCTCGCAGTGCACGCGCAACGCCAAGGGCGTGCTCGAGCCGCCTCCCCTGCGCTTCGACATCCTGGAGGAGGTCGAGAAGCGCATCCCCGGCTTCCCCATCGTGCTGCATGGGGCATCGTCGGTGGTGCTCAAGTACGTCGAGATGATCAACAAGTTCGGCGGCAAGCTGGACGATGCGGTCGGCATTCCCGAGGAGCAACTGCGTCGCGCGGCCGGTTCCGCCGTGTGCAAGATCAACATCGACTCCGACGGCCGCCTGGCCATGACGGCGCTGATTCGCAAGGCGCTGTGGGAGAATCCCAAGGAGTTCGATCCGCGCAAGTACCTGGGGCCGGCGCGTGACGAACTGAAGCTGCTCATTGCCGAGAAGAACCGCAACGTGCTCGGTTCCGCCGGACACGGCAAAGAAATCTTCGGCGCGTAGGGGCTCTCGTGGTCGTGGCCGGGTGAAATGTCCGGCCACGGCCACGGCCACGACCACGACCTCGGCCACGTCTACGATCACGACTGCGGTTGTACGGGCAAGCACAGAGCGTGACGGTGTTACAATGATCGGCCATGGCGCCCTGGCTGAACTGTCCTCGTTGTGGTGCGCCCCGCAGCAAGGCCGGTTGCTGTGCAGCGTGCGGCGCGATTATTGGAGAGAACGGGCAACCTGAGCCTCGGTTGCCGGACGTCCTCAGAGCCGAACCTCCATCGCCACCCAACCGCGAGCCGCTCGTGCGCCCGCGCTCCGCGACCCGCGAGCCGGCGTCTGATCAGTGGGTTTCTCCGCAGCCCGCGCCCGGGACTGTGCAGTGGAATCTGCCGGCTGAAGAGACGGCCATGGAACTGCGCATGCGCGTGCTGGCGCTTCCCTTGGCGATTTCCGTGGCCTGGGGCGTGGCCCACACCAGCATGCCCCACGCGCTCATGCGCATCTTTCTCAGCATGTGGATTCACGAGAGCGGACACGCGGTCACGGCGTGGCTGTGTGGTCTGCCCGCCTTTCCTGGTCCGTGGTTCACGCCCGTGGCGCAAGAACGAAGCTGGATCTTTGCCCTGTGCCTGGCTGCAGTTCTCGCCTTTTGTGCCGTGCGAGGCTGGCGCAGCAAACATCGCACAGCCGCCGTGCTGTGCGGAACTCTGCTCGTGCTTCAGGGATTCGGCACGCTGACGGTCAGCCTGCGCCGCGCGCACGAATGGATGATCTTCGGTGGCGACGCCGGGTGCATGGTGCTGGGCACCCTGCTCATGGGCACGCTCTACGTGCGCCGCGGCCATGTTCTCGCCCGGGGCTGGCTGCGCTGGGGTTTTCTGGTCATCGGCGCCGCAGCCTTCTGCGACGCCTACGCCACCTGGTGGGATGCGCGCAAGAACTTCGACACCATTCCGTTCGGCGAGAACGAGGGCTCGGGCCCAAGCGATCCCAGCCGGCTGGTGGGCGAGTACGGCTGGGGCGTCGGCGCTATGGTCCATCGCTACGTCGTGCTGGGAGCCTTGTGCTTGGCGGTACTGAGCGTGCTCTACGTCCTCGGGCTACGGCGTCGCGAGGTTGTCGCGCGCGAGCCGGACGCCGGAGAGTAGCGGTTCTTTTCGCGAGGAGCAGTCCGCCGGTAGCGGCGATCTGCGGTCGCCTTCGTGGATGTGGAACCGGCGCCATTGCTCGCGGTATACGATCGATGGTGAAGCCAGCCCAGACCGCAAGGAAGCAACTGCTCGTGGTGGCCGCGCTCATCGAGCAAGAGGGGAGGGTGCTGGTGGCGCAGCGACGGGCCGACCAGACGCAACCGCTGGCCTGGGAATTCCCGGGCGGCAAGGTCGAGCCAGGTGAGTCACCCAGCCAGGCCCTGGCGCGCGAGATCCAAGAAGAGCTGGCGTGTTCGATCGAAGTGGGCGCTGTCGTCGACGTGGTGTTCTTCGCCTACGACACATTCGATCTCATCATGCCAGTGTATCGAGCCACAATTCGCGCGGGATCGCCCGTGGCACGGCAGGTGGCGGCGGTGGTCTGGGTCACGCGCGCCGAGCTTGCCGGCCTGGCCTTCACGTCCGCCGATGTGCCGCTGGCCCGCCGTCTTGCAGGCGAAACCAGAAGCTAGCTACGCCCCGCGGCTGTCGCTTCCCGGTGTTGCTGGCGGGGGCGCTTCGCTTTCGGGCGGCGGGGCCACATGCGGGTGGCGCAGAGCCTCGCGCGCGGCTTCGCGCGCGGCTGTGACCTGGGCCAGCTTGCACGCCCCGCAGAGTGCGGGTGCGGCCCAGTTGCCCAGGTGGGTTTGTAGCTGGCTCTCCGGCGGCCAGTAGATGGGCGTGCCACACTGGATGCAGGGGATTTCCTGCGTCTTTCGGCCGGCCAGAAACTCGGCGCAGGCCGAGCAACGCCGTTCAGGTGGCTGCGGTTCGCGTCGGCGGCGGTTCTTCTTGCCCTTGCCCGGCGCGGGCGCGGCAGGTGTCGCGGCGGAAGGCGCCTGGGCAGTCTCTGCCGCGGGCGCGGTCTCGCTCGCGCTGGCTGCGGCGTCGGGCGCAACTGCCACAGCCGGCTCAGCCGCAGGAACGCCGTCGCTGCCGGCAGGGAGAACCGGGGCCGCAGCGGGTGCGCCCTCGACCGGCGGTGGCTCCTTGAACTTGGGCCGCACCCCGGCCGCGAGTTGCTGTTCCTTGCTCCAGGTGAAGGTTCCCGGGCAGCCGTCGGTCCGACAGGGGATCTCCCGATCCTCGAGATCCCCCAGCTCCTTTTCACAGTCGCCGCAGTAGCGTGGGTAAGGCTCCGCGCTCTTGCCGCGCACCAGGCGGGCCAGTTGCGCACCCCGCTTGTCGCTCCAGGTGCCCTTGCACCCAGCGCGCCGGCAGGGCCGCTCCACGTCCTTGAGGCTGCTCCACAGATCGAAGCAGCGCTGGCACATGCGCGACGGCGCCTTGGGTGCCGGCTTGTCGGCCACGCAGGTATCGAGTTGATCGCTGCGCGTCCAAGTCCAGGTTGTCTTGCAGCCCGAGGTGCGGCAGCGGATCTCGCGATCGCCCAGCTTGCCGAATTCGGCACGGCACTCGGCGCACATGCGCCGGGGCGGCTCGTTGGGCTTGCCGGCGGCGAAGGCCTGGATCTGGTCGTTCGCCTTCCACGTCCACTTGCGCGAGCACCCGATGATGCCGCAGTTGACCGCCCGGTCCTTCAGCTTGCGCGCGACTTGAGCACAGGGCTCACACAGCAGGCCCGGAATGGTCACGCCCTCGAGCGACGGCGCCGCCTCGGCAGACGGCTCGCCCTGCGATACCAGCTGTTGTTCGCGGGTGAGGGTGGCAGTGCGTGTGCAGCCGGGCACGGCGCAGGGGATTTCCTTGTCCTGCAGGCTGTCGAGCAGCTTCTGGCAGTCTTCGCACAAGTGCTTGGGCGCAGGCCGCTTGGTCGCAAACGCTTCCAGTTGGGCCATCACCGGCCAGGTCCAAGTACCGGTGCAGCCCTTGCGGTCGCAGGGGCGCAACGAATCTTGCAAAGTGCGGAACTTCTCTCGGCACGGGTCGCACATGCCCTCCGTGGCATCGCCAGCAGCGGGCGCCATGCTTCCCCCCAGGCCGAAGGCCTTGTTCGAGAGTTGGATCCATGTCCGGCTGCAACCGGCAACCCGGCAAGGCACCGACTTGGCGCCCAGCCTGTCGGCAAGGGTGAATTTTCCTGCGGCCATCGGAAAGGCTCGTATGGTGGCAAAGATAGCCTGCCCAAAGCAAGCAACAAGTCGATGTCGCTGACTCGCGGCGGCAAGGACCGTTTTTGGGTTGACTGCGCCGTTGCTCTCTCCCCATCCTTGGGCGCTCGCAATGCAAATAACGATCGAAGACATTTCCCCGGTTGAGAAACGAGTTGACTTTGAAGTCCCCTGGGAGGACGTGGCGCCCCGGCTGCACACCGCCTACGAGAAGCTGCGGCGTGAGGCGCACCTCAAGGGGTTCCGTCCCGGCAAGGTTCCGCGGCAGGTCATCGAGCGCCTGTACCGCAACCAGGTCGAGGGTGAGGTGGCGGGTGATCTGGTCGAGCTGTCCATCCGGCAAGCCGTCGACGAGAAGCAGATTCAACCGGTGGCCCCGCCCTCCATCGAGAAACTGGAGCTGAAGCAGAACGAGCCTTTGCGCTTCTCGGCGCGCATCGAGGTGCGCGCGCAGGTGTCGCCCAAGGACTACTCCGGCATCCGCGTGTCGCGCCGGCCGACCAAGGTCACCGACGAGCAGGTGGCGCAGGCGCTGGAGGGCTATCGCCGGCAACACACGGCATTCCTGCCGGTCGAGGGGCGCGAGCTGACAGCGGACGACGATCTCTTGCGGGTCGAAGTCCATGGCAAGGTGGGCGAGCACAAGATCAAGACCAAGACCGTCACGGTGGACCTGGCCGACGAGAACGCCGGGGGCTTGCCCGGTCTGGCGCCACGCCTGCGCGGCGTGCCCGTGAACGCTTCCGGCCTGGAGCTTCGCTACCGGCTGGGTGACGACATCGCCATCAAGAGCCTGGCGGGCAAGGAGATCAGCCTGCGCGTGACCATCAAGGAGGCGCGCGGCCGCAAGGTGCCGGCGCTCGATGACGAACTGGCCAAGGACACGGGCGAGGCCGACACGCTGGAGCAGTTGAAGACGAAGGTGCGCGATAAACTGGTCGAGGCGGACAAGCAGCGCATCCGGCGCGAGATGGCCTCGGCCCTGGTCAAGGAGGTGGTGAGGCGCAACGATTTCCCCATCGCGCCCTCGCTGATTGACCGGCACGCCGAGACCATCGTCATGCGGGTCAAGGCCCAGCTCATGCTGGCGGGCATCGATGTGGAGGCGGAGGGCGGCTTCGACCAAGAGGCCATGAAGAAAGAGGTGCGTGCCGAGGCCGAGGAGTCGGCGCGGGCCAGCGTGCTTCTGCGTGCCATCGCCGAGCGCGAGGGGGTGCAGGTCGACGCGGGCGATGTGCAGAAACGATTGGTCGAGCTGGCCAATGCGCGCGGCGAGAACGTCAACAAGCTCAAGACCGAGCTGGAGCACTCGGGCCGCATCGAGGGCGTTCGCGCGCAACTGCTGGAGGAGAAGGCGCTTGATATGCTCCTGGCCCAGGCTAAGATCGTTGACGAAGATCCGGACAGCTTGATTGTCACACCGGATCAGGTCGGCGGGCAGCGACTGGTTCTCACCCCGGAGGAAGCGGTCGCCGAGGCCCGGAAAAAGGGCGGCGAGCCGCCCGGAAAGTAGTCTCCATGCAGGATCCACGAAATCCGATGTCGGCCATGCCGCCCGTGACCGGCAATTTCATCATCCCGACGGTGATCGAGCAAACCCACCGCGGCGAGCGCGGCTGGGACATCTTCTCGCGCTTGCTCAAGGATCGCATCATCTTCCTGGGCAGCGCGGTGGACGATCAGATCGCCAACATCGTGATCGCCCAGCTTCTGTTCCTGGAGAGCGAGGATCCCGACAAGGACGTCATGCTGTACATCAACTCGCCGGGAGGCATGGTGACCGCGGGCATGGCCATATACGACACCATGCAGTACGTGCGGCCCGACGTGGCCACCTTCTGCATGGGCCAGGCGGCGTCGATGGGCGCGTTCCTTCTGGCCGGCGGGGCGAAAGGCAAGCGCTACGCCCTGCCGCACTCACGCATCTTGATCCACCAGCCGCTGGGCGGCTTCTCGGGTCAGGCCACCGACGTGGACATCCACGCGCGCGAGATCCTGAAAACGCGCGACAACCTGAACGAGTTGCTGGTCAAGCACACCGGCCAGCCCATGGAACGCATCAAGCACGACACCGAGCGCGACTACTTCATGAGCCCGGCCGAGGCCAAGGAGTACGGGATCGTGGATGAAGTCATCGCCCACAAGAACCACGGCAAAGACAAGTAGGCCGGAGGGTGGCGGTGGGGCAGGCGCGGTGCTAACGTTCTTCTGTGCCACCCGGCAAGCGCGATGATTCGGGAAGTCTCTCCTGCTCCTTCTGCGGCAAGAGTCAGAAGGAAGTGAGGAAGCTCATCGCCGGACCGACGGTGTACATCTGCGACGAGTGCATCGGGCTGTGCAACGACATCATCGCCGAGGAGATCGAGAAGGACACCGAGGGGTTCGGCCTGGCCAGCGTGCCCAAGCCGGTGGACATCAAGGCGGTGCTCGACGAGTACGTGATCGGGCAGGAGCGCGCCAAGAAGATCCTCTCGGTCGCCATCCACAACCACTACCGCCGCATCGACGCCAAGGTGGGTGCCGATGAGTGCGAGTTGGGCAAGTCCAACATCCTGCTGCTCGGGCCCACCGGTTCGGGCAAGACCCTGCTGGCCCAGACACTGGCCAAGATTCTCAATGTTCCCTTTGCCATCGCCGACGCCACCAACCTGACCGAGGCCGGCTACGTGGGCGAGGATGTGGAGAACATCATCGTCAACCTGCTGCAGAACGCCGAGCACGATATCGAGAAGGCCGAACGCGGAATCGTCTACATCGACGAGATCGACAAGATCGCGCGCAAGGGTGAGAACCCATCCATCACCCGCGACGTGTCGGGCGAGGGCGTGCAGCAGGCGCTGCTCAAGATCCTGGAAGGCACGGTCTGCAACGTGCCGCCCAAGGGCGGGCGCAAGCATCCCCAGCAGGAATTCCTGCAGGTCGACACCACCCACATCTTGTTCATCTGTGGTGGCGCCTTCGTGGGTCTGGAAGACATCATCGAGCAGCGCATCGGGCAGAAGCAGATCGGCTTCGGCGCCAAGATCCAATCGAAGAAAGAGCGCCGGGTGTGGGAGCTTCTGCGCGAGGTGCAGCCCGAGGATCTGCTCAAGTACGGCATGATCCCCGAGTTCGTGGGGCGCATGCCGGTGGTCGCGCCCCTGCACGAACTCGACGAGCAAACACTCATCGACATCCTGACCAAGCCCAAGAACGCCCTGACCAAGCAGTACCAGAAGCTGTTCGAGATGGACAACGTGAAGCTGCGTTTCACCAAGGGCTCGCTTTCGGCCATCGCGCAAGAGGCGCAGAAGCACAAGTCCGGGGCGCGCGGGCTGCGCGCCATTCTCGAACAGGCGATGCTGGATGTGATGTTCGAGGTGCCCTCGGCGTCGCCCGCGGTGCGCGAAGTGGTGATCGCCGAGGAGACCATCCAGAAGGGTGAGCAGCCGCTGCTCATCTATCAGAAGGCCGCGGCGGGATCGAGCGCGTAGCAGACCCCGACTTCGAAACCCATGGACGAAGAACTGCCCATCGAGACGAGTGCTGCCGAAGTTCAATGGGCACCGCCCCCGCCGAAGCGAAGCTGGGTCAGGCGCGTGCTGTTGCTCGAGGATCGAATCGCAGCATCCTGCCAGCGGCAGTTCGAACCCGGTCAGCCCGGCCACGCCCAGTTCGATATCGCCCTTCGCGCCAGTCGCTGCGGCGAGGCGCTGTTCGCCCAGCGTACCGCACTGAGCGCCGAGGACGCCACGCCCGCGGCTCTCAGCTTGTTTCGCGAAGCCCTGTGGTGGGCGCTGACGGCCGATGCGCTGCACCGGGGGCAGGTTGCACCATCCACGCCGGCAGAGGCATGGGACGCGGCTGTCAGCCAGCGCGAGACGGGTTTGGCGACACTCAGCACGGAAACGCTGATGCTGGCCCGTCGCACCTTCGTGGAGCGCAGCTTTCTTGCGAGCGCGAGTCTTGAATTCGAGGAAAACCGAAAGGAACTGATCGCACTTCGTGTTGCCACCGATCGCGTGATCGCCGGCCTGAATGAAGCTGCCGTTTCGCTTCGTTACCTGCGCGCGGTCAGGATTGTCCGATTGGCCACGACAATCGTCTGCATTGTGGCTCTGCTGGTTGCGGGGGGGGTGAAAGTCCAGAGCTACCGTCGCGGACCCAACCTGGCGTTGCATCGTCCAATACTGACCAGCAGCATTTTGCCAGGCACTGCAGACCCAAGCGAGGCTGTCGACGGCGTGACGTCGGTGCAGGGGTTCCACACGCAGGAGGAATACCAGCCCTGGATACGCATCGATCTCGGCAAGGCCACGTCGGTGCGCGAAGTCGTGGCGTACAACTGCGCCGAGTTCCGGTCCCGGGCAATTCCGCTGGTCGTCGAGTTGAGCACGGACGGCGAGCGATGGACGGAAGTCGGTCGACGGGAAAAGGTGTTCTCCACCTGGTCGGCTGCGTTCAAGCCAGCACTGGCTCGCTACGTGCGGCTGCGAGTCGCCGGAAGAACGTATCTGCACCTCAACGAGATCGAAGTGTACGGCGGGCGCCGCCAGTAGTCCGTCGTGCTCCAATGGGCGGGCATTGGGGGAATCGGTCGAGATTCCCCGTGCGATGTCCGACGCGCCTACGGTATTCCGAGCTGCCTCTTCCCCTCGCTGTTGCGCGCTTGGGAGTATCCCTTGCGCCAGAGTTGGAAGTTCCCACGCGAGTCAACCAGCCCGTAGTTGCTGGTGGCAAGGGCCGCAACCATGGCGTCGCGGCTCTCACCACCCCGCGCTTCGGCGATCGACAGCAGCAGGTAGTCGGCGTCCTGATAGCCCATGCGCATGGTGAAGCAGTCCTCTCGACTGGACACATGGGCGGCTTCGGTTTCCGTTGCAGTGACCGACACCTTGGGGGGGATCATCGCCACCAGCGCATAGAAGTCGTTGTGATTTTTTATGTCCTCCACGCTCTTGTCGAAAACGACATGCCGGAATCCCCCTTGGAATGTGTTGTGTTGGAAGATCGCACCATGGTTGTAGCTCATGGCGGTCGAGGTAACGACCATGGCGGCAAGTGCAGCCGCGATGCGCGGCTTCCCGTCCGGCCTGTGCTTCCAGCTCGCCAGGACGATGGCGCCCGCCACGAAGAGATAGGCAGTCCAGTAGGAGGTATATTGAAAAGAAGTTTGAACGACGGGCTGGTATCCAGTGGACAGAAGGGTGAACAGAGCAGCCGGCACGAGCAGCAACCAGGTGCGTGCGTGTCGGAACGGCAAGAGCAACACCGGGGCCAATATCTTCATCACATAGACGAACTTGTCTGGCACAAGGATGGTGTTTAGGGCAAAGACCGGATTGGAAAACACCGAACGCAGCGCCGCCCCGAAACCCTGCTCGCCGCTGGGAATGAGACCGGCGAAGATCCATGCGAACGCCTCACTGCCTTCACTGTGCGCGGGCATGACGATGAACTTCATGACCACGAAGAACACGGCCGAGAGCACAGCCCCGCCGAGAGCCCAGCGGGGACGATCGCCGGACACCAGATAGAAAAGGCCCGCCATGGCCAGCCCGGCGCTCTGGTCTTCGCGCAGGAGCGCGGCGGCGAACCACGCCGCGATCAGCAGCCCGCGGCGCCCGCTCTCGAAGAAATACAACACCCAGCCGACAAAGAACGGGGCCAAGGTGAGAAAGTGGAAATCGTAGAAGATCGGGCCGTGCAATGGTCCATAGACGATGTACGCGTAGGCGAAAGCCAAGCCTGCGACCGCGCTATCCAGACGCCGCCTCGCGATGAGGAAGATGGGAATCGCGCCTGCGCCGCAAAGAACCGCCTGCATGATCAACAGCGTGGAGGCCTTCTGTCTCAACGCATAGAACGGGGCAAGCAGATAGGCGACGAACTCGGCGTGATACGCCATGTGCGTGCCCGTGCGCCCGAGCGAAGGTGAGATCTTGAACCACTTGCCGCGCAGGAGATTCCAGAACTCATTGTCGTAGACCGCAAGGTCCAGGCTTTGGGTCTGCAAACGGTAGTGATGCAGAAGCGTGTAGTGACTGAAGTACACGGCAAAGAAGACGGCCATTGTGCCGATGAGCACGCCTGGTACCCAGCGCACCAGTCTTGGGTTGTGTCGGCAAGTTTCGCTCCACAGTTGGACGGCTGCCGGACATCGCAGGGCAGAAAAAGAGACACGCAAGCAGTGCTCGAGTGCGATGCCGAACACGGCGCCGGTGAGCGCGCACGAGAGCTCGTGACCCTGAAACACGTGCCAGTCGAACAAGAACGGGAGTACGAAGACGAGCATCAGCGGCGAGATGACTCGACCTGCGCGTGCCACCAGATCGACGGCCTGCTGTGACCGCTTCTGCAACAGGTAGGCGCAGGGCAAGAGGCAGGCGAAAATTCCCGCGATGACGATGTAAGACAGGATGGCACGGCGGTCGGCTGCGGATATCGTGTTGTTGTTGGAGACGAGCTCGGGAAGGTGCTCGTAGGAAACGAACGCGAGCGCCGCACCGATCGAGGCCCCCGATAGGAAGAAGAGAAAGAAGGACCGAACGAGCTGACTCAGAGCGCTGAGCGGTGCGGTCGGATCGACTCCGACGCCATGCTGTCGCACCTCGGGCGTCGGCTTCGCTTCGAACGGTCGCTGAGCGACGGGGAAGGGATTCAGGAAACCTTCGCGACTGGGCATGATTCGCTTCTCCCCCATCCTTCTTCAAGTGGACAGGTGGCGCAAACATTTTTCTGGATCCTTCAGGTATCGCTCGGTTCTTCACTACCCGGGAATGAGGTAGTCTTGCAGGGGAGGCCATGTGACGTTGCCACTTTGTGACCGATTTCCTGGGACCAAGCGCCTCGCCCATGTGGCGCTTGGTTGCTTCCCCACACCGGTCGAGCCAGCGCCGAGGTTGGCTCGGCGGCTTGGCATACAGTCCCTCTTCGTCAAGCGGGACGACATCTCAGGCGACGCCTACGGCGGAAACAAGGTTCGCAAGCTGGAGTTTCTCCTGGGCCAGGCGCTGGTCGAGAACCGGCGTGCGGTGATCACCTTCGGAGCGGTCGGCTCCAATCACGTGCGAGCGACGGCAGTCTACGGCGGGCAAGTGGGGCTGCAGGTGCATGCCGTGCTTGCCCCGCAACCGTCCACGCCCAATCTGGAGGCGAACCTGTCCGCCGATCGGGCTGCCGGCGCCACTTTGCACTTCGTCGATTCATACGGCCAGGCGCTCAGTCGCGGCGCCGAGTTGCGCGACGAGATCGCACGGCGCGATGGGATTGAGCCGTTCGTCATTCCCTTCGGCGGAACCAACGCGCGAGGAACCATCGGGTTCGTGAACGCGGCGATCGAGCTGGCCGGACAGATTGACGCCGGCGCGCTGCCGGAGCCAGACCTCATCTATGTCCCATATGGCTCGACCGGGACAGCCAACGGGCTGGCCATCGGACTGGCAGCGGTGGGACTACGAACTTCCGTGATCGGCGTGCGCGTCGTCCCGGCCGAGTCCACCAACCCCGTGCGCAGCAGGCGTATCATGGAGGAAGCGGTCGCCTTGCTGCACGAACTCGATGCTGGCTTCCCGTCGCTGAAGCCGGAAGGCGTGGCGCTCGCAGTCCGTGACGGCTTTCTCGGCGACGGATACGCGGCGGCCACGGCGGAGAGTGAGGAGGCGGTGTCCCTGGCGGAAGCAAACAACATTCACATCGAGACGACCTACACCGGCAAGGCACTGGCCGCCCTGGTCGCCGACACCAGGGCCGGCAAGCTAGCCGGGAAGACGGCGCTGTTCTGGAACACGTACAATTCGCGCTGAATGGCGGGCCGGACGCGCGGGTCGGCTACAGTCGGCCGCCGGCTCATCTCCCTGTTGATCGGTGAGCGTCAGACTTCTTGAAAAGGGTTCATTCCCAACGGGTTCGGACATCCACGGCAAAAGGCGCTGGCTGTGAACGAGATCACCGACTGATTGGGCGAACCGCATGCCGGCGCCATGGGCGCGCCGCGTCGTCTCCGGCCGTGGGAACGGCTGAAGCGTAGAAAAATCCCTTCGATGTTTCTTGTTTCTTGGCGCAATAATCCGCGGCGAGGACTTGCCAAGATGGCGCTCGCGACCGGACAAACCTTTGGGAATTATCAGGTCGTGCGTTTGGTCGGCGAGGGCGGCTTCGGCGAAGTGTACGAGGCCCAGAACCAGTTCTTACAGCGACGGGCAGCCATCAAGGTTCTGCACAAGGGTATGGGGGAGGATCCGGAGCTGGTACGCCGGTTTCTCAACGAGGCGCGGGCCGCGAGCGCGATTCGCCACCCGAACATCATCGAGGTGCTCGACGCCGGCGTAACCCCGGAGGGCGAACCGTACATCTTGATGGAATTCCTGGAAGGGGATTCGCTGCACAGGCTGCTGCTGCAGCAGGGGCGGATGCCGGTTCGCATGGTGCAGGAAGTTACGCGCCAGGCTGGCTCCGCGCTGGCGGCTGCCCATGCGGCGGGAATCGTGCACCGCGATCTCAAACCCGAGAATGTATTCCTGATGCCGGACCCAGCCTCGCCCATGGGTATTCGCGTGAAGGTTCTGGATTTCGGCATCGCCAAGGTCAGGCTGCGCGGGGCCTTCGGCTCCACCGTGAGGACCCAGACCGGTATGGTCATGGGCAGTCCAGCGTATATGTCGCCCGAGCAGTGCCGCGACAGTTCCGACGTCGATCATCGATCCGACATCTATTCGCTCGCCGTGATGGTCTACGAGATGCTGGCAGGCGTGCCGCCCTTCGCATCCCCGTCTACAACCGGGATGTTCCTCCTGCAGATTACCGCAAGTCCCACTCCGTTGCGGTCGCAGGTTCCCGATGTTCCCGACTACATCGAGCAAGCGGTGATGCGCTCTCTGTCGAAAGAGCGCGAGCAGCGCTACGACCGCGTGGACTACTTCGTGGGCGCGCTGCTTGGCACCTATCCCGCGCTCACCAACCAGGGGAGCGCCGTGTTTGCGGGAAAGGACTCCGCGAATCCGACAGGCACGGTCGTGTACTCCGCCACGAACCCGGGCAATCGCCCACCGCCTTCTCCCGCGGTGGGTTTGGCGCGGGCAAGCGCTGCCGAGCCGTCCCCGGCGTCCGTCGTCGCGCCAGGTGCAAGCGTCACCATCCTTTCCCATGCCACCAGAGAGGCGGCATCGCCGCCAGCCGCCTCGGTGAGCGATGTGCATGTGCAAAGCCTCAGCGACGCGGTCTCGTCGCCCGCTGCTTCTCTGAGCGATGTGCACGTGCAAGGTGCTCGAAGCAGGAAATGGCCGATCTTCGCAGCTGTCGGTGCTGTTGCCGCTGGGCTCGCCCTCCTGCTTGTTCTTCGCCCGGGCACATCCCCCGCGCCGGTCGTGGCTGCTCGACCCACCGTTGGCGAGAATGCCGCTCGTGTTGCGCCAAGTGTGGCTGCAAGCGCGATGGTTCTCGTGCGCGTCAGCAGCTCGCCTGCGGGTGCGACCGTGATGGACGCCAAGGAGGGAGCGGTCCTCGGCCAGACCCCATTCGAAAAATCCTACCCACAGGGCCATGGCGTGCTGGGGGTGGTTCTGCGCTTGGCCGGCTACCAGGACAAACCCGTTACCATCGGCCTTGACGCGAACTCGTCCACATCAGTAGATCTGGCACCGAACGCCGCTGGTCGCCCCGAAGTAGCGAACAGACCCGCGGCGAGACGTGCCGAACATCCAGCTGAGGTAGGGGCGCGCAAGACGCCACCCAAGATAATGCAAGGAAAGGAAGAAAGATGGCGCGTTCACTGAGGGTCATCCTGCTCGGCTTCGTGGTTGCTGGCTCGGCGTTGAACCTACCCACGGCAACCGGAGTTGCGTCGGCCGCCGAACTCGACAAAAAGAGCAACGCCGATGCCAACGAGGCACTCGGCCTCTATAAAGAGGGTCGCTACGAGGAAGCGGCCAAGATATTCGTGAGACTCAGCGTTGCCCACCCCGATATGTTGGTGTTTGTGCGCAACATCGGCGCTTGTTATTACTATTTGCGCCGCAATGATCCGGCTCTTTCCAACTTGCGGGAATACCTGGCTCGCAAGAAGAACATCACGGCCGACGATCGCGCCGAGGTGGAGGGCTGGATCGCCGAGCTGGAGCATCTTCGCAGACAGGCCGCTGCGCCGCCGGCGTCCGTCGCAGCCCCATCGCTGCCCGCACCGACATCGCCGGCCGCCACGGCGCCAGTGCCTCCGCCCCTAGCGCTTTCCGCTGCAGCGACGGCGTCTGGCCTTCCGCCCACGTCTTCGCCAGCGCCGCAGCCGGGTGTTTCCGCGTATCCCATGGTTGGGCAAAATGGCTCTCAGCCTGTGGGGGTGCAAAACGCCTCCCAGCCTGCATATCCCCAGACCCAGAATGTCCCCCAGCCAGCCACTCAGCCTCCACTAGCCCGGCCAGTCGTCCCCGCAACTCAGGGTCAGGCTGCGCCCGCCGCCTCATTGGGCGTGGAGGTGGCCACCCAGATGCCGGCCAGCAACAACAGTGCAGCCTGGATCGTTGGAGGCATTGGGGTCGCGCTGGTGGCGACAGGCGGAGTCTTCACTTTGCTATCGCAAAGTGCGTTTTCCGATACCGCAAAACGATACAATCCCGGCAGGGAAAGCTCGGGGAAGACCTACGCCGACGTCGCGGCGGTATCTTACGGCATGGGCGCGGCTGGCGTGGCGACGGCGGTCATCATGATGGCGATCAGGGGTCATCGCTCATCCAACTCTCTGGCGCTGGCGCCGGTTGTGGGCCCCGATGCAGTGGGCGCCCTGATTCACTACACATACTAGGGGAGACGGAACATCATGGAACGATCGGCGTTGGCGTGTGCGGCTGCACTGTTGTTTGGCTGTAGTCCGGACTACAAGAGCGGCAGTACGGAATGCAGTGCGGACGGGAAGTGCCCGGCTGGCTATATATGTGGCGGCGCGAGTACAGTCGGAGCCCCGGATGTCTGCTACAGCCGAAGCAAAGCTCAGTGCGACGCTTCTGACTTCTATTACTGTCCCGCGTCGAAAAGCTGTTGGTCAAGCAAGGTGGCCTGTGACACGTTTGTCGACTGCGGAAATGGCAAAGCATCCGCTTGCGTCACGGAGGGCTATGTGGCCAATTGCTCTGGCTCGGGCCAGTGCACAGCTCCTGGCGGTCTGTGCGGCATAGCGACAGGCGATACCGTCTGCACAACCTGCGACAAGCAATCCTGTTGCTCTCAGTTTACCGCTTGCGTGGACCTACCCGCCTGCTCGAGTCTGGTGAGCTGTCTCCAGCCCTGCGCGAACAACGACACCGCGTGCATGAATAACTGCAACACCAGCTATCCGGGGGGCGTTTCGACCTTGGCGGCGTGGTCAACATGTTTGGACAACTCGTGCAGCGCGAGTTGCAACTGAAGGCAAGGCTTGGTCGCTAGACCAGGCTGCGCAGGAAGGTCAGCGCGGGAGCAACCCGGATTCCGTCGGGAGTGACGTAGTCCTTCTTCCCAGTGGCCGAGACTCCACCCACTTGGCCAGATCGCTCGATGGGCTAGATAGCGTCCTGCTCGGCGTTTCGCTACTTCTTCCCGCGCTTGCCGCTCTTCTTGCCCTTCTTGGCTTTGCCGGCCTTTTCTGTTTTGGCTTTGCTCCCTGATGGTATGCCGTTCGGATAGAGCATCCCCATGCTCGCATTGGCCAGCGCAACGTCCACTTGCGCCCAGAAACGGTGATAAGTGAAGCGGGGTGGGGGACCGCCCTTCAAATACGCCTCCACTTTGGGCCACGCGGGATCGGTCTTGTACTTCGAGCGGATGCTGATGAAGGTGGAACTGGGCTCGATACGGTCGCCGTTGGGCATCACGCCCTGCCAATCCGCGGGCACGAAGATCGGATCGCCGAAGCGTTTGTAGTCGACGCGCGCTTCTTCACTGGCCACGCCCTTTGGGGTCCAGTATTTCTTCCACATCCGGTCGAGCAATTCCTTGGCCAGCCGCGCGGCCGCGCGATCACCGGACTTGGCCGAATAGAAGAGCAGGGCGCGCGCGGTTGCGCCGGTTACGCCCACGTCCTGACTGTGGTCCTTGACCTTTACGTGCAGGGTCTTGTTGTAACCGGCGTCTTTGTCATTCCAGTTCTGGGTCTTCTCGTTCCAATTGAGTTGCGGCTGGCCGGTCCACTGTAGTGTTGATGGAATGGCAAAGCTGCCATCCTTGCCCAGCTTGGTGTTGGCCAGCACCCACTTGACCCAGCGGTCGAGCACGATCTTGGCTTTCGCCTCCCCCGTCACGTAATAAAGCTGCGCCACGCGGTCCATGGTCCAGGCCTGGAAGCCGAACCATTCGTTGCTGGGCGGGTCGGCGTAGACCGGCGCCTCGTCGTAGGCCATCTTGTAGAAGGTGGTGGTGCCCGCGGGCGGCACGGCGTAGCGGCCGCGCCAGCTATTAGTCGCGCCGCCGGCCATGCCACCCTCGGCGGATTGCAGCCAGCGATAGAACTCGAGCTGGCGGCCCAGGCTTGTTGTCCAGTCGCGCGTGGCGTTCGGGGACGCGGGCTTGAAGTCCTTCTCTTTGGCCAGCACGTAGGCCGCAAACGGATTCTGATAGCCACTGTGCGAGGCGCTGGCGCCAATTCGCCACGACCAGCCCGCTGCCTTGGCCGTGGATCCGCCCCAGGCGTAGTACCACGACAGCAGGTAGTGGGCCGCGCCGTAACCCTCGGCCGCCGGGCAACTCGGATCCTGACAGCCCATTTCCTTGAAATACTTATCGAACAGGGCGTAGCGAAGATAGTCGCCCATCTTGGACGCCTTCTTGACCAGGCCGTCGACCGCGCTGCCCGAGCCTTGCTCGTCGGCCCAGCGCTTGGCCCAGTACATGGCCTGCACCGCGCGCGCGTCGGCATCGGGAGCGTCGGTGTACTTCCACTGGCGCGCGTAGCCGCCGTCCTGCTTCACGAACAGGTCGAGAAAACCATTGTCGCCGCCGAACTGGAAGTCATCCCAGCACGGCTGGGGGATGGCTTCCCACACCGATTCCTGCATGCCACGCTGAAATGTGTTGATGGGCGCCGGGTGGGACACGCGATCGCCGCGCCGGCCGAAGCCGTAGAAATTGTCGATGTCGATGATCCAGTGCATGCCGTAGATGAAGGGCGAGCCGTACGCAGCTTGCAGCTCTTTCGCCAGGGGATCGTGACCCACCGGCGCCGCCGCGTCGAAGGGCACGGGGTAGGCGTTGGGCAGATCCTCCTCGGGCGCGTAGACCGCCGGGTGGGTATCGGCGTACGAGCCCACGGTGGGTTGATCGTCGGGCGTGGGGATGAGATACGCCTCCAGATTTTCCCAGGCATGGTCGAGCGGCTTCCAGTCTTTGGCGATCTTGCCGTAAGTGGCCTCCAGCCACAGCCAGTAGCTGTACGCCTCGGAGGTTGTGTGATGCCCGTAATCGGGCGCCTCGACCAGCAGGGTTTCCGCCGCGTGGTACGGCATGCCCTCGGGGCTGAAGTAGCCGTTGGCAGGGGAGTGCAGGGCGTTCCAGTGGGCAATGAAGCGATCCGTGTACTCGTTGCCGGTCTTGCCCGGGTGCTGCGGCGGAACGAAAGGTGTGGGCTTGGGGAACTCGACCGGCTCAACCGGTCCGGCCGCGGGCTTGGCGGCGCCCGATCGCGCCGTCGCACGCGGCGAGCGCGCACGCGGGGGCCGCGGAGCGGCCTGCTGCTGCGACACTGTCTGCAAGCAGGAGAGCTGAAGCACCCCCGCGACGCCGAGCACAAGGGCGGATAGACGGGCTACTCGCATCCCACGAACTCCACATCATCGATCCAGATATCGAAGGCTGCGCCCGGGGTGTTCACCTGCCACTGGATACCGAAGAGCTTGCTCTTGTCGATGCTGTGTCGTCGGGGCGAGCCCCAGTCAGGCAGTTGCCGCATCTTCTTGAACGGGAACACGAATCGCTGCCAGGCCTCGGTCAGAGTGAGATCCATGCCGAAGTCGTTGAAGCACTCCCGGCACACGCCGCCCGCCGGATCCGTGCTGACATCGGGAACCTTGAGTCGCACCTTGGCGATCGAGCCCGCACCGATGCGCGCCCAGAATGCCAGTCCGTTGTAGTGAGAGGCATCGTAGGGGCCCTTGGGATCCACGAAATTCACGCCCACGCCGCCGCCAAAGGAATCGCTTCCACCGGCGACCTTCCCGTGCACGTTGGCCGCGTACTTCGAGCCATGCGCCCCGCCGGGCGTCATGCTAAAGGTGCCGCCGTTCTCGCCGGCCTCGGGGACCACGGTCGACCCTTGCTTGTCGACGAACGTGTACCAGTAGCCGTTGCGGCCGTCGCGCACCACCACCTGGTTGTTGCCGTCTTCGCCGTTGTCAATCAGCCCGTCCGCACACGTGTCGAGCGCGACCGCGCTGTTGCCAAGCGCGGGTTTTTGGCCCGGCATGATGCATGCGGGCAAAAACAGCAGCGCGGCCAGGACCAGCAGGTGGGTTGACGAGAAAGTGTTCTGTTGCCGAAATCGCCAGTGGTTTTTCACGCCCGCACAATACCCGACCCTCGCAAATTGGGAAAGATGGGGATCGCGCGCCCACGATCCGACTCTGCGGTCTCCCCGCTCCCGTCTGTGTTCTCAACCGCGGGTGGCTGGTAAGCCGGACGCGCCCCCTTCCCGGCGCTCCCGAACAAAGAACTATGCAGAAATTCGCGTCGCCGATCGGCCCTTGATACGATCGCGGCCAGCGTTTCGGCTGCCAGCCGCTGCGCAGAAAGGGCCGCCCTTGTCAGACCGTCACGACCAACCCACCGGTTCCCGTTGCGTCCCGCTTTTGCCCCTGCGGGACACCGTGGTCTTCCCGCACATGGTGGTGCCGCTCTTCGTGGGGCGAGAGAAGTCGCTGGGCGCTCTGGGCGAGGTCACTTCGCGCAGCGACAATCAGGAGATCTTCCTTTCCGCCCAGCGAGTACAGAGCGACGAGCCGACCCCGGAGGATATCTTCCCGGTTGGGACGCTGGCCAACGTGATCCAGGTCCTGCGCCTGCCCGACGGTACCGTGAAGGTTCTGGTCGAGGGCAAGCGCCGGGCGGTGGTCCGTCGCTTCGTGGACGGCGAGCGTTTCCTGGCGGTCGAGGTCGAAGAAATCCCGGAAGACACCGAATGGTCGGCCGAGGCCGAGGCCGCCGCGCGAGAGGCCCACGCGGCCTTTGCCAGCTTCGTCAAGCTGGACAAGCGACTGGCGCCCGAGATCCTGGCCTCGGTGCAGAGCATCGAGGATCCGGCCGACCTGGCCGACACCATCGCGGCCCAGCTCCAGCTCAAGATGGCGGACAAGCAGGCCATCCTGGAATTGCTGCGGCCGACTGAGCGCCTGCTGCGCCTGGCCGGTATCTTGCGCGCCGAGATCGAGATTCTGCAGAACCAGCGCAAGTTGCGCTCGCGGGTGCGGCGCCAGGCAGAGAAGCGCCAGGAGGAAGAGATTCTCGGCGCCGAGATCAACGCGGCCCGCCGGGAAGCGGGCGAGCGGGACGAGTTCAAGAACGAGTTCGTCGAGCTGGAGGAGAAGGTCGGCCAGATCAAGTTGTCCAAGGAAGCTGCGGTTCGCATCAAGAAGGAGATGAGGAAGCTGCGCCTGATGGCGCCCATGTCGGCCGAGGCGGCGGTGGTGCGCAACTACATCGACTGGGTGCTGGCCTTGCCCTGGGGCGCGCGCACCGAGGACAAGCTGGACGTGGCCGAGGCGGAGCGCATCCTCGATGAGGACCACTTTGGCCTTAAGAAGGTCAAGGAACGCATCCTCGAGTATCTGGCGGTGCAGGCTCTGGTGCGCAAGCAGAAGGGACCCATCCTGTGTCTGGTGGGCCCGCCGGGCGTGGGCAAGACCTCGCTGGCGCAGTCCATCGCGCGGGCCACCGGGCGCAACTTCGTGCGCTTGGCGCTGGGTGGGGTGCGCGACGAGGCCGAGATTCGCGGCCACCGGCGCACCTATATCGGCGCGCTGCCGGGCAAGATCATCCAGTCGCTCAAGAAGGCGGGAAGCGCCAATCCGGTTTTCCTGCTCGACGAAGTGGACAAGATGTCCACCGATTTCCGCGGCGATCCCTCGGCCGCCTTGCTGGAAGTTCTGGACCCCGAGCAGAACAACACCTTCTGCGACCACTATCTGGATCTCGACTACGACCTGTCCGACGTGATGTTCATCACCACCGCGAACTACCTGCAAGGCATCCCGGTGCCGTTGCAGGATCGCATGGAGGTGATCCCGATTGCCGGATACACCGAATTCGAGAAGCTCGCCATCGCCGAGAAGTACCTTCTGCCCAAGCAGCAGCGCGACCACGGTCTGGCTGACATCAAGCTGGAGATGCCCGAGGAGACCCTGCGCGTTCTCATCCATGGCTACACCAAGGAGGCCGGGGTGCGCAGCCTGGAGCGCGAGATCGCGGGCGTGTGCCGCAAGGTCGCGCGCGAGTATCTGGCTGACCGCAGCGTTTCGGCGTGGAAGATCACGCCCAAGCGCGTGGCCAAGTACCTGGGCTCGCCGCCCTATCGTCAGGGCCGACAGGAAGAGGCCGACGAGGTCGGGGTGACCAACGGGCTGGCGGTGACCGCCCACGGCGGCGATCTGCTGGTCACCGAGGTGTCCATCGTGGCCGGCAAGGGCAAGTTGATCTTGACCGGCCAGTTGGGCGACGTCATGCAGGAGTCGGCCCAGGCGGCCATCAGCTACGTGCGCTCGCGTGCGCCGTCGCTCGGGCTGGATCGCGACTTCTACTCGCGCGCTGACATCCACGTGCATCTGCCCGAGGGGGCCATTCCCAAGGACGGCCCGTCAGCCGGCATCACCATCTGCACGGCCATGGTGTCGGCCTTGTTGCGCATGCCCGTGCACCGGGATGTGGCCATGACCGGCGAGATCACGCTGCGCGGTCGCGTGCTGCCCATCGGTGGCCTGAAGGAAAAAATCCTGGCGGCCCACCGGGGCGGAATCAAGACGGTGATTCTGCCGAGGGACAACGTGAAAGACCTGCGTGACATCCCCAAGCGTGTGCTGAAGAACATGCGGGTGGTGGCGGTGGGACATATGGACGAGGTTCTGCGTGTGGCCCTGGCCGTGCCCGTGCCGTCGGAGTTTCTCAAGGAACCGTCAGTGCCGGTCGACTGGCGCGTGCCTGGCGAGCGGCGCGAGCGGGGCGAGCGGCGCGCCGAGGCCGGCCTCATCCCGGTGGCCAGCGCCGTACCGCCAGCCAGCATTGTCCCGCAGCCGCAGGTCGAGATCAGCAGCGCCACCCGACGCGAGTAGCGCAAGTTGGTGGTCACGCGAGCGGCGCGCCCGCTGGGCGGCCGTCGACCAGCAAGTTGTGAATCCGCTGCGCGAGTTCGTCCACGTCGAACGGTTTGACCACATGGCCGGCAAAGCCCGCCTCGTGCGTGCGTTTCAGGTCGTCCGGTCCCCCGAGAGCGGTCACTGCGAGGGCTGGGATCGACGCACAGCCCGCTAGCAGGCGCGCGCCTCGCAAGAATTGATAGCCGTCGATGCCAGGCAGGCCGATGTCGACCAGGAGCACGCCCGGCCGTTCCCGGCCAAGCCAGTCCAGAGCTGCCTCGCCGGTCGCACAGGTTGCGACCGAGTAGCCCCGCATGCCCAGGCAGGTGGCGACCATCTCGCGGGCGTCGTCATTGTCTTCGATGACCAAGATGCGGGGCCCGGCTGGCGCGAGCGGTGCAGGCGCCTCGACGTTCGGCGGCGGCGCGATGGTGGGTAACTCGACGATGAAACGCGCTCCCCGCCCCTGACCCTCGCTTTCCACCCGAGCCGTGCCCCCGTGCAACTCTACCAGCGACCGAACGATCGATAATCCAATACCCATACCAGCCGGTCGGGAAGCTCCCGCAGAGCTCTGCACGAAGGGCGCGAACAGGCGCGGTAGCAGTTCGGGCTCGATGCCGACGCCTGTATCCTCAACACTGAAACACGCGCTGTCACCCTGGCGTTGCAGGCGCGCGGTGACTCGCCCTCCCGTCGGGGTGAACTTGATTGCGTTCGACAAGAGATTCAGGGCGACCTGACTCATGCGTGTGGCGTCCGCGCTCACCCACAGGCCGGGTTCAAATGTGCCCTCCAGGTGCAGCCCTGAACGCCTCGCATCCTCGTGCATGGTACCCAGGAGTTGCACCAGCAGGCGGCTGAGGTCCAGGGGCTTGCGCTCGATGTTCAGCGTGCCTCGTGCTGCGCGCGCCAGATCGAGCAGGTCGTCCACCAGGCGTGCCACGTGCCGTGTGTTTCTTTCGATGATGCGCAAAGCATTTTGCACGCGATCATCTGCGGGCGCGCTGGCCTTGAGCATCTGCACCGCCATGGTTATGGGCGACAAAGGGTTGCGCAATTCGTGCGACACCACCGCCAGGAAGCGATCCTTGGCCCGGTTCGCTTCCTGGGCCTCGGCCAGGGCCGCGTGTTCGCGCGCCAGCGCTTCTTGCCGCTCGCGTTCAACGCGATGGCGCTCCGTCTGATCGAGGACGAACGCGACGACGCGCCCTCTGCTGGCATCCATGAGCGCGCCGCCCATGACGACGTGTACGCGCGTTCCGTCCTTGCGTACCCACTCGACTTCCCAGGCTTTGCCCGAGCCTTGCGCCAGCAGTCGCTGCACGGTCGTCGGCTGTTCCGCCACCTCTCCGGGTGGTGCCATCTCGGGCCAGTGGATCCGGCCTGAAATCAGATCTTTGCGATTGAAGCCGACCATGTCCAGGTACGCGTCGTTGGCGTCGAGAATGCGTCCTTCCAGGTCGGCCACCACGAAGCCGACCACGTTCGAATCCATCAGGCGGTGCAAGGCCTCGTCGCGCCGGCGCAGAACATCCTCGGAGCGCGCCTGTTGTATCTCCAGGGCCACCCGCGGCGCGAAGAAGAGCAGCACCGACTCGGCAAACTCCACGTCGTCCAGGTCGCGGCGAAACAGGCCCACCAAGATCCCGATGCTCTTGCCATCGGCGTCGCGCAAGGGCACGCCCACGTAGGCGTGAATCCCCATCTCGGCCAGCAGTGTGTCCTCGGGGAACAGGCGCACCACATCCTTGCTGTGCGCGTACACCCGGTTCGCGATGACCTGGGCGCATGGGGTTCCAGCCAGACAGTACGAGAACGGCTCGGCACGCTTGCCGTCACCGAAGACCGAGACGATTTCCATGTTGGTGCCGTCGACGCTGAGCTGGCCGACGAAGGCCACGTCGGCGCCCAGCACGGTGGCCAGACGCGCGGTCAGCGTATCGAAAAACGCTGCACCCCGCTGACTGGAACTCTCATCGTTCACCATGCGGATCGCATCGAACAGGCGCTGCTGCCAGGCCTGCCATTCCAGCAGCTGATCGATACGAGCTTGCAGATCGCCAGCAAGCTCGCCGGATTCCCGCGTCTCACGCGTCGGCCAAGCAGACCTTTGACTCGCGTTCATGGCTCCCCCCGGCGCGATCATACCGCCGAATTCATCCCTGGCGAGTCCTGTTTTGGGCCTCAGGTCGCGGTGCGACAGGCAGCGAGGCCGGTGGCTGGAGCGCAGGTGGATGTCTCGCAAGAGCCGATCTTCACAAGCGCTGCTTTTGACCCTCGGCGACCGACCGACTTCTGTGCGACAATAGACGCATGCCAGGCAGTATCGGCTTGTTCATCCGCAGCAGGGACAACGACTTTCAACGACGCTTGGAAGAAGACGCTCAGCGCGAGGCGAAGCACCAGGATTTCGAGCTTCTCGTGGAGTCGGCGCAATTTGATGCCAGCCGGCAGGTCGTGCAGATCCGCGACGCTATCAAGAACGCCTCCGCGAGCAAACTCTCCGCCCTGCTGGTCAGCGGCGTGCAGGACGAGGAGTTGCGCCCGGTTGCCCAGGAAGCCGCCGAGGCTGGCCTGGATTGGGCCATGCTCAATGAGGCAGCGTTCATCGACGACATTCGCCGCCAGTATCCCAAGCGGGCCGTTTTTGCTGTCACCTGTGATCAGGTTGAACTTGGCCACGTTCATGCGCAGCAGGTCCGCGCCCTACTCGGGGATGCGGGTCGCGTGCTGTGTGTCACCGGGTACCTTCGGAACGCATCAGCGGTGCAGCGTTTGGCCGGCTTGAAGCAAGGCCTCGATGGCAAGTTCGATCTCATCGAACTCAATGGCGACTGGACCAGCGAAGGAGCACGCATGGCTGTTGCACGCTGGGCCAGCGAAATTACTTCGAAAGAGGATCTGCCAGGCATGTTCGTGGCCCACAACGACGAAATGGCCCTGGGCGTGCGCCAGGCCGCGCGCGACCTCGATTCACAGCGCAACTTGCCCCTGGCCAGAACCCCCATCACCGGCTGCGACGGATCGCAGACCTTCGGCCAGCGTCTGGTTCGCGAACGGCGTTTACAGGCAACGGTGATCACGCCCCCCGGATCGGGCGTGGCCATTGAATGGATCGCCCGCGTGCGTGGCAAGGGCGAGATGCCCCCGGTCCGCGTGCTGCTGCCGGCAACCTCTTTCCCGGCGCTCGCGAGCCTGCGGAAGTAGTCGATGTGGGTGGCGTGGCGGGCGACTTGACGCCGCTGGCCCTTGTGCGAAGCCGATTCCGAGTTTATGAGTAGACCGCTACGCTGGGAGGAGTGGCCGAGTGGTCGAAGGCGACGGTCTTGAAAACCGTAGCGCCTCAAAAGGGCGCCAAGGGTTCGAATCCCTTCTCCTCCTCTATTGAGATGGGAACCCTGGGAAGGTTCCCAAACCCTCCCGCGATGGTCCGCGGCGAGCAAAGCTCGCCGGCTCCCCACGCGCTCATGGGAGGCCTCCAGAACCCGCGACGTGTGCGTGCGAAGCGCGCGTGGGGCAGGGGGTGGGGCCAACGCGACTTGATTACCGTATATGCTCTGCCAGCCATCGCACGCGCGCCGCGTGCGGATCGGCTGGATAGCGCGAGAGAAACAGCGCAGCCTGTCGCCCGATTTCGCCTCGGTCACGCTTGGCTGCCAAGGCTTCCAACGCGACGACGTCGGCATCCGGGGCAAGCGCGCCATCCGGGAAATCGCGATGGTAGCGCTGGATGAGACGTATGGCTTCATCGTACTCGCCGGTTGCGTTTGCGGCTCGCGCCGTGTCAATTCGCGAAACTTCCGCGGCCAGGGTCGACGTGTCCAGCACAAGCGTGTCAGCGGTTTCGTCCCCAGGATTGGCCTGTGCGGCCCCTCCAGGGCCGGGGCCCCGGCATCGTCGAGTTGCGCGGGCAGCACGCCGAGGCGGCGCAAGAGCCGCCAGATCGAGGCGTAGTGCGTCTCGAACAGCGAGCGCAGATCCATCACTTCGGCTTTGAGGGCAAGCGGACGGGCGGAGCGGGCGCGATCGGTCAAGTTGTCAACCTTGGCCGAGGTCGCGGCGAACGGCAAATCGCCGGCGAAGATAGGATCCATTCATCAGAAATGCACGCCTGCGCCCAGTAGGCCATAGGCCGCCCAGATCGAGGACCCGAAGATTCGGCTGCCGTCGGCCCGTTCTGCCGTGAGTTGACCGACGGTGAATCCACCGCCCAGCTTGGCCCCGATGTGGAAGACGGAACCGAAATTGTACTGCGCCTCGGCCCCGATATTCACCGTGCCGAAGCCGACGTCTTTCGACTGGATCTGCGTACCATCAGCCGCTTTGGTCCGCAGATACATGATGCCGCCGCCGTACTCGCCACAGAACAGGACCACCAGTCCTCGCGTGTCGTAGAGGGGAGACTGGCAGAGGCCGATTCCGAAGGAAAGCCCGCTCATGTCGGTCTTCGTGTCGGTCGACGCATAAGTCGCGGGGCCAAGAAAGCCGACGTGAAGTTGAACGACCGGACCCGCGATTCGTTGGGCCAGCCCGCCTCGCGATCACGAAAAATGCGACCCTGGGAACACAGCGAAAGACCCCAAGCCGGAGGCTACCGCAGGGTTAGCTGGCCTTCGCACTTGAGATCTGGCCGGATCTCAAGTAGGACCAAGCATTCACGGAGAGGTGGCCGAGAGGCCGAAGGCGGCGGTTTGCTAAACCGTTATACGGGCGAAAACCTGTATCGTGAGTTCGAATCTCACCCTCTCCGCCAAAACTCGTGACGGACAGCAGCCAGCAGACTCCGGCAGAGGACGAGACCGAGCTTTCGAGCTTGCGCAAGCGGGTGGCCGAGCTCGAGCTGGCGCTAGGCGAGCACCAGGCCCTGGAGTCGAGCTTCCGCGGTTTCATGTTGTTGCGCAGCGAGGGGGTCGTGCGCTACGACGGCGAGCCCAAGTTGCCTATCGACTGGCCGGCGCGCCGGCAGGCCGAGTTCCTGCTGGACCACGTGGTGGTGGCCGAGTGCAACCACGCCTACGCGCGCCTGTACGGCCTCGAACGCGCTGAGCAAATGGTCGGCGCATCCATGTGTGGCAACATGGCCGGCACCCGGGAAGAGAAGATCGCGCGTCTGTGCGACTTCGTTCGGGCCGGCTACCGGGTCGCGGATTTCGAGATACTCGACGTGGATCGCCGCGGCCGCAAGATGTGGACCTCGAACACCATCATCGGCGTCATCGAAAAGCGCCACCTCATCTACGCCTGGGGGCTGCAGCGGGACATCACGGCCGAGAAGGAAAAGCTTCTGACGTTGCAGCAAAGCGAGTCGGAGGTACAACGGCGCGCGGAGCAACTGGCGGGCGAGGTCGCTCTGCAAAAGCAGTTTGCCGAGAACGTCCTGCGCAGCATCGCCGACGGTGTGTTTACCATCGATGCGCGACACCGGATCACGTCGTGGAATCCTGGGGCGGAAGCCATCACCGGCCTGTCGGGGAGCGATGTCATCGGCCGGCCCTGCGGTGAGGTCTTGCACTCGGATTGGTGCGATGACCGCCCCCTGTGCGACAGCCTCGGCTGTCCCGCGGATCGCGCGTGCGCCACTCGGCGTCCCTCGCCACGGATCGAGGTCACCCCGTCCTATCGGGACGGACGCAAGGTGGTGATGTCGCTGTCGGCGGCGCCACTGCTCGACGAGCGGGGTGAACCAGCCGGCGCGGTGTGCGTGTTCCGCGACGTCAGCCGCGAGCGAGAGCTGCTGACCAGCATCCAGCGGGCCAACGAGGCCAAGAGCCTGTTTCTGGCCAACATGTCGCACGAGATCCGCACGCCCATGAACGCCATCCTGGGCTTCTCTCAGCTCTTGCTCAAAGATCGCGCGCTGGGTCCCACCCAGCGCCAGCACATGGACACCATCGTGCGCAGCGGCCAGCACCTACTGGCGGTCATCAACGACATTCTGGACATGTCCAAGATCGAGGCTGGCCGTGTCGAGTTGAGCGTTGCCGCCTTCCATCTGCGCAGTCTGGTTTCGGACATGGCCGCCATCTTCCGCCTTCGAACCAACGCCAAGGGCTTGCTGTTTCGGGTCGAGATTGCCGAAAACCTGCCCTTTGTGGTGCGGGGTGATGGGGACAAGTTGCGCCAGATCTTCAGCAACCTGCTTGGCAACGCCATCAAGTTCACCGAGCGCGGCCATGTGATCTGGCGGCTGCGCGGCGAGCGCGTTTCCGACGGTGCATGGCGCTTGCTGGTGGACGTGGAGGACACGGGGTTGGGCATTCCGGCTGCTGACCTGGGACGGATTTTCGATGCCTTCTTCCAGACTGCCGCTGGCGTCCGCACCGGGGGTGGTGCCGGGCTGGGCCTTGCCATCAGTCGAGAGTTGGTGCGTCTGATGGGTGGCACAATCAGCGTCGACAGTGAGCCTGGCAAAGGCAGTTGTTTTCACGTCGCCGTCCGCCTGGAGGAGGGCGATGCCGCTCTCGCGACTGGCATCGATCCGGCGCGACGTGTGGTGGGGATCCGGCCCGGACAGGCGGCCTTTCGCGTCTTGGTCGTCGGCGAGGCCGGCGACGGCCCCGAACTTCTGGTCCCCATGTTGGACGCGGTGGGATTCGAGACGCGACAGGTTGCCGAGCAGGGCGAGGTCCTGCCGGTCTTCGAGGAATGGGCGGCTCACGCCGTGTTCGTGGACGTGACCGCGCGTGCGCCACGCGGCGGCGCAGTCGTCGAGCGGGTCAAAGCTTCGACCAGAGGCAAGCGCACACCGGTGGTGGCGCTGGTCGGCCGCGACAACCAGGCCGAGCGCCAACGGGCCGTGGCGGCCGGTGCGGACGATGTGGTCGGGGTACCCCTGCGTCGGCCCGAGGTGTTCGAGAAACTGTGGGCCTGCCTGGGCGTGGAATACGTGTACCTTCGGTCGGACGCCACCGGCCGATCCGGGGCGGGCGGTCCGTTGACTCTGCTGTCGCTGCGGGACATCCTTGCTGCCGCGCCCGCGGTCTTGACCGACGGACTGCGCGATGCCACCACAGCGGGCGACTTCGATAGGATGCTTCTGCTCATCGATCGGATCACGGTGTACGAACCCAGGGCAGGCGTGGCCCTGCGGGCACTGGCCGATGGGTTCGAATACCAGCAACTCCTCGACACGCTGCCGCCGCGCGGGGAAACATGAACGGCAACGACATCACGCCGGGTGCTGGGACTCCCAAGACCATCCTCATCGTTGACGACACGCCAGAGAATCTGCGCGTGCTGTTCGAACTGCTCAAGCAACAGGGCTACAAGGTGCGCGCTGCTCCCAACGGCAAGCTGGCGCTGCAGGCCGCGGCCAGCGAGGCGCCCGATCTCATCCTGCTCGACATCATGATGCCGGAGATGGATGGCTACGAGGTCTGTCGGCGGCTGAAGCAGGACGACAAGCTGCGCGAGATCCCGGTGGTGTTCCTGTCGGCTCTGGGCGAAACCATGGACAAGGTGCGGGCCTTCGACGCGGGCGGGGTAGACTACGTGACCAAGCCCTTCGAGTTCGCGGAAGTGCGCGCGCGGGTGGAGATTCACCTGCGCCTGCGCCGGCTGCAGATCGAGCTCGAGGCGCACAATCGGCAGTTGCAGGACCGGGTCGAGGAGCAGGTGCGCGAGATCTCCGATTCGCAGATGGCCACCATCGTGGCGCTGGCCCGCCTGGCCGAGTCGCGCGACAAGGGAACCGGCAAGCACATCGAACGCGTCCAAATCTACTGCCGGCTTCTGGCCAGCCAGCTTCGCGAGCATCCCAGCGGGCCGGATCGGGTCAGCGAGGAGTTCATCGAGAACATCTTTCGCGCCAGTCCGCTGCACGACATCGGCAAGGTTGCTATCCGGGACAGCATCCTGCTCAAGCCCGGTCCGCTTACGCCCGACGAGTTCGACGAGATGAAGGCGCACACCACCCTGGGCGCGCAGACTTTAGAGGAAGTGCAGAAGGCCTATCCCAAGAACGGATTCGTGCGCATAGGCATCGAGATCGCGCGCTCGCACCATGAGCGCTGGGACGGCACCGGGTATCCCCTCGGGCTGGCCGGCACGGCCATTCCTCTTTCCGCGCGCATCATGGCGGTGGCGGATTCGTACGACGCCGCGCGATCGAGACGTTTCTACAAACCCGCCCTGCCGCACGCGGAATGCTGTGCCGCCATCTATCGTCGCAGCGGCAGCTATCTCGACCCGGTGGTGGTCGAGGCCTTCCGTGCGGTGGAGGATCGTTTCTGCAGCGTCGCCGAATCGATGGATGAGTAGCCCCCAATTTGCGATACACTGCGACCCGATGCTCGAGAAGTGGTCGCTCGTTGTCGCGGGTGCGGCCGTGCTCGCATCGGCCGCAGCACTCGCCATGCCCGTGGTGGTGCGCGTTCCCATCGTGAAGCCGCACGGCGCAGCCGATCCCGCCGACGCCGGGCTGTTCTCCCACTGGCTACACGACCAATATCCGTGTTTCGCCTGCCATCCGGCGATCTTTCCCAGGGCGCCCAAGGGCTTCACCCATGACGAGATGGATGAGGGCAAGTTCTGCGGCGCCTGCCACAACGGCCAGAGCGCCCCGCCGGCCAGCGGGGCGCGCGCGACCTGCCGCAAGTCGTGTCACGCCAAATGACGAGTTGCCTGCACATCACACTTGCTCTGATCGCCATGGGTGGCCCCGTGGCCACGGCTCAGGCTGCGGATTCGTCGGCGCAGCCACCGGCCGCTGAGAATACGGAGGTGAGAGGAGAGGGCACGGAGAAGGCCGCGCAGGAATCTCCACCGCCTAAGGCAGAGACTGAACCGGATCACGCGCACGAATCGCCTTTGCTGTTTCCCGGCGGTATCCGCATCGGCGGTCTCTTCGATGCGAGCTACGAGCGCGTGGATATGAATGGCAGCCTGAGCAGCGGCCAGAACGCCTTTCGCAACTATCACCACTTCGTGTTCATCTCGCGCCAAGGGGACGACATCCCCATCGGGTTCAACGCCGAGGTCATCAACCAGTACTTCTACGAGCTGACCGCGCGTTTGTGGCGAAAGGGCTCCTTTCGCGTGTCCGCGCGCGCGGGCAAGATCATGGTGCCGTTCGGGCCTGATCCACTGTTTCACAAGAACTACGGCGGGTTGAGCGCGATAGACCAGAAGCTCCTGCCCGTGGTGTGGTCGTCCTTCGGCGCCAGTGTGCGCGCCGATGCGTTGGTGAAAGGGTTTTCTCTGGCTGACGATCTCTACGTCGTGCAGGGCTTCGATCTGTCCGCCCGTGACAGCACCCTCGACATGCAGAGCGACCTGCAAGCGTACGACGGTGCGCGCGTGGCGGTGGGCGACCGCGTGTCCCTCTCGCGTGGGCCAGTGACGGCGTGGTATTCCCTGTACTGGAATCCCATGCGTTTTGGCCGCAGCCTGCTCATGCAGGCAATTGACCTGGCGATCTGGCGTCCGGCATGGCCGGTGGTTAACCGACTGGCCTTGGGGGTGGGCCTGCTGCGGGCGCATGTGTCGACCGACAGCAGCTACGGCACGCCCAATGCTGTTCCCGACGCCGGCGCTTACTACGATTTCGCCGACTACGTGTGGTTGCGCGTCTACGCGAGCAACTGGCTGTACCTGCAGGCGCGCAGCGGGCTCATGACGTTCAACAACCACACGGGATTCTCCTACGATGCGGCGCGCGCCACCTCGGCCGACGGTTCACATCACAACCTGATGTTGGTCGCAGAGTGCGCCGGCGCCCAGTTCAGTCTGGGCTACTACTGGAACTTCGAGAAGGTGGACGAGTACGCCAACGACTTCCTGCGCTTCATGGTGATGTATGCCTTTTGAGATGGGAACCCTGGGAGGGTTCGCTTCGCCCTTCGGCCCCCCACCCGCCCCCCCGCCGCGCTCGCTCCGCTCGGCCTCGCCAAACCCTCCCGCGATGGTACGCCGCCGGCAAAGCCGGCGGGCTCCCCACGCAATTCGAAGCGCATTCTTCTGCTTGCTGTCGGTGATCCTGCTCGCCGGGGCTTGCGCAGATTTTCGGCGTGGTCCGCCGCCTGATGGATCCCCTGACGGACCAGCACTTGTCGATGATCCCGTGTTCGACAACAGCGTCTACCCCATCCTGCTGTCCGACTGTCAATCCTGCCATTCGCAGGGGGGCGAGGCTGGGTTCAGCCGGTTCGTGCTGACCGGGAATGCGCAGGCAGATCGGGCCATGGTTGTGGCGCTGGTCTACCCCGATTATCCGGATGGCAGTCTGCTCTTGCAGCGCGCGACTGGAAACGACCACCCCGGCGGCCAGGTCATAGCCGTAGACAGTCCAGAATATGCGACGATCCGCGACTGGATAGCGAGTCTGCCTACCGCACCGTGATTGGGCAGCAACCCGCTGGTGGGAAGATCAATCGCCGCGCAGGCGTTCGATTAGCCTTTCCTGCTCATCGCGCGACAAGGCCCAGTCGCTGATGGGGTAGACCAGATGTTCCTCGTCTTCGTGGTGGCGGGTCAGGCTGCGCCGCACTTGCGGCAAGAGGGCTTCGCTGGCCAGGACATCCTGCCTGGCAAAAGCCGCTGCCAGCTCGGGGAGAAGGGCGCGCAACTCTGCATGCTCGGCGACCATGCCAGGCACGGCGCGTGCCACGGCCTCGGACATCCGTTGCATGGCGGGGAAGAGCAACTCCTCCTCGGCGGCCATGTGACGGCTGAGTGCCTCGATCAATTTCGCAAGATGCCAGTCGGCCTCGGCCAGTGCGCCGATCCGCAGGGAGTGCTGGATCTCGTTCAGCAGGCCGTCGATGCGGGCATGGTCGGCCCTCAGGTGTTCCGCCAGGGTGAGTTGCTGTCCCGGGCGGCGCAGTTGTAGTTCGGCACGAAACAGGTCAGCCGCCAGCGGCGAGATGGCGCAATCCACTTCGCCCTGGTGCATCTGGCGGAAAGTGGTGAGGGTGGGTCTCGGATCTCGGTCGGTGACCAGAACCACGCGGCGTCCGCTGCGCAGTTCCTCCAAGGCGCGGGCCAGCGCCACGCGGCGGTCATCCAAAGACAATCCGCGAACGTCGACCTGAAGGGGCTCGGCGCTGCCTGGTGCGGGCATACAGTTCCACCTACATCGACTTGCGACGACTGACAAGTGACAGCGAGATAAGCCGTCACGGCAAGGCGTTTGGGTTACGCTCTATGATGGAAAGGTGATTATGGATTCGCGCAAGCCAGCCTCCCCAGCCGACGCGCCCCCGCCAGCCGCTCGAAACCGGCAAGCGGCCGAGGAAGAAGAGCGTCAGCTCTTTGAAGCCGCGATGCAAGGGGTGCGGCCCTTGCCGCTCGGGCCCCGGCGCGCAGTGCCCGACTGGGAAGCGGAGCCGCCTGCGCCGACGGCGAAGCAGCGCCCCCGGCGGCTGCGGGAAGCGCTGCATGTGGAAGAGGACGGCGAAAGATTGACCGGTGCGGCCTTCGGCGTGGCCCACGACCTGGTCCGCTCGCTCGCGCGCGGTGAGATCGTGCCCGAGGCCGAATTGGATTTGCACCATCTGACAGCCGATGTGGCCGCCCACCAGGCCGAGCGTTTCATCGAGCAGGCGGTGGCAAAGGGTCGGCGTTGCGTGCTGCTAATTCACGGCCGTGGACTGCACTCCGGCCCGGGCGGGCCAGCCCTGCGACCGGCCCTGGTCGAGATCCTGTGCCGGCGGCCGCTGGCCGAGCAAGTGCTGGCTTTCACCTCGGCCCCGCCCCGTCACGGCGGCCCGGGCGCGCTGCTTCTGCTCTTGCGACGCCCTAGGCTGAACCATGCGTAGGACAGAAGTTAGCCGTTTCACCACAGAGAGATCAGGGGGTACAGAGCCGGATCGGCTGCGGGCCGGTTCTCGTCGCTGAAGTGGGCCACTGGAGGACCCGACACCAGCAAAGGAGTTCCCATGGAAGACATTGAGACGACGTCGGGATGGGATTCAATCTTCTACACCGCTCGCGCGATTTCTGCGATCTCCTGGTCCGACAGCCACTTCTTGCGGTCGCATGCGGCGATCACCCGGTGATACACGGTTTCTACCTGCTGCACGTTCAGCTCGAAACCCAGGTGCCGGCATCGGTCGACCACGGCGTGGCGTCCGCTGTGTTTGCCCACCACGAGTTGGCTTGAGGGTACGCCCACCGTGTTGGGATGCATGATTTCGTAGGTCGTCCGCTCTTTCAGGAAGCCGTCTTGATGAATTCCCGCTTCGTGGGCAAAGGCATTGCGGCCCACGATGGCCTTGTTGGGCTGGACACCCACGCCAATGATCTCGGTGAGCAGTTGGCTGGCCGGGAAGAGCTGCGCTGTCACGATGCCGGTATCGAACGGCAAGACGTCTTGGCGCACCTTGAGCGCCATCACGAACTCCTCCAGCGAGCAGTTGCCCGCCCGCTCGCCGATGCCGTTGATGGTGCACTCCACCTGGCGCACGCCCGCCTGCACAGCCGCGATAGAGTTGGCGGTCGACAATCCCAAGTCATCGTGGCAATGGACGCTGACCACCGCTCGCCCGGCCAGGGCCTGCACCACTTGGCCGAGCAGTTGCCCGTATTCGGCCGGAATCGAATATCCGACGGTGTCAGGCAGGTTCACGATACGGGCGCCCGCTTCGACCACGGCCTTGGAAAAGGCGATCAGGCTTGCGGCCGACGTGCGCGTAGCGTCTTCCGCCGAGAACTCCACCTCGTCGACATACCGGCGCGCTAACTGCACGGAGTTGACGGCGATCTCCAGCGCCTGCTCCTCGGTCTTCTTCAGCTTGTGCTGCAGATGCAGGGGGCTGGTAGCGATGAAGGTGTGAATGCGGGGTCGCTTGGCTTTCTCCAGCGCCTTAGCTGCGCGCTCGATGTCGCCGGTGTGGCAGCGGGCCAGGGCGGCGACCGTGAAACCGCCGAACTCCTGCCCGATCCGGTCGACCGCCTCGAAGTCGCCTTCCGAGGCCATGGGGAAGCCGGCCTCCAGCACATCGACATTCAGTTCCACCAGCTTGCGGGCCAGGCGCATCTTTTCTGCGACGGTCATGCTGCAGCCACAGGACTGCTCGCCGTCGCGCAGGGTGGTGTCGAAGATGAAGACGCGGTCGCTCATGGGGTGGATTCCTTTCAGGTGGACGCACTCTAGCGATTTGGCCACATGCTGGCGAATTGATTCTTCTGTCAATTGACATCAATGTGATTTATAGTGGACAGAAGAGGGCGGCATGGACTTGCACACCCTAGAAATTTTCCGCGCGGTCGCGAGCGAGAGAAGCTTCTCGCGCGCGGCGGCTCGGCTGGCGCGCACCCAGCCCGCGGTTTCCATGGCCGTGCAGCGCCTGGAAGCCGAAGTGGGCGAGCCGCTCATCGATCGCGCGGGGAAACAACCACGCCTGACCGACGCTGGCCAGGTGCTGGTCGACTACGCCCGGCGCTTCGACAACCTGCGCGCCGAGCTTGCCGTAGCCCTGGCCGAGTTGCGCGACCACGGCGCCGGGCGGCTGTCCATAGGCGCCAACGAATCGACGACCTCGTATCTGCTGCCGCTCATCGCGCGCTACCGCAAGCTATATCCGCGCGTGAAGGTGCAGGTCCGGCGCAGCCAGTCGAGCCGGATCCCCGTCGAGATCCTGGAGGGTGACTTGGAGATGGGCGTGATCGGCTACGAGCCCCAGGACGAGCGCTTGGTCGCGCGCACCATCTACACCGATCACCTGGCCTGCGTGGTCTCGCCCCAGCACCGCTTTGCGCGGCGGCGATCGGTTTCCATTGCCGAGCTGGGTGCCGAGACATTTATCGCTCACAACGAGATGTCGCCCTACAAAGAGGTCGTGCTACGCCAGTTCGAGCGTCTCAAGGTCCCGTTGCGACAGGACGTGGAGATGCCCACGGTGGAGGCCATCCGCAAGATGGTCCAGCGCAACCAGGGCGTGGCTTTTCTGCCCCGCATGTGCGTCGAGGAGGAGATCGCCCAGGGTACGCTGCGGGAAGTGCAGGTGATCGACCTGCAGACCGAGCGGAAGATCCGACTGGTGTATCCCGCCGGCCGCACCCTCAGCCACGCCGGCCGGGCCTTCCTCGATCTGCTGTAGCTACCCGTCTTCCCCGTCATCCTCGCTGCCCGCCGCCACACCGGCACGTTCCAGCGCCCGGTACAGCGTGCGGCGGTCAATGCCCAGACGCTCTGCCGCCTTCTTCTTGTTGCCGCCACATTCGCCCAGGACGAGCGCGATATAGCGCTTCTCCAGCTCCGACAGGGTCGGGCGATCATCGAAAATTCCCGTCGGTGCGGCCGGTGAGCCACCATAGACCTCGACGGGAAGATCGGAGGGCAACACCACGTTTCCCTTGGCCACCGCAACCGCGCGCTCGATGGCGTTTTCCAGTTCGCGCACGTTTCCAGGCCAGACGTGGCGACACAGAACCTCCAGCGCCTCGGGCGACACGCTCGCCTCGGGGCGACCCTCGCGGCGCGCGATCTTGGCCAGGAAGTGGCGCACCAAAATGGGGATGTCGCCGGCGCGGTCACGCAAGGGAGGCATGCGCACGGTGACCACGTTGATGCGGAAATAGAGATCTTCGCGGAAGCGGCCCGTCTTGACGTCCGCTTCCAGATCGCGGTTGGTGGCGCACACCAGGCGCACGTCGACCTTGATTGACTCGGTGCCGCCCACCGGCCTCACCTCGCCGTCCTGCAGAACTCGCAGTAGCTGAGCCTGCATCTTGGGGCCCATGTCGCCAATTTCGTCGAGAAACAGCGTGCCGTCGTTGGCCATCTCGAACAGGCCACGCTTGGCGGCCACCGCGCCGGTGAAGGCGCCCCGGGCGTGGCCGAACAGCTCGGATTCGAGGAGCGATTCGGAGAGTGCCGTGCAGTTCACCGGTACGAACGCTTTGCCAGCGCGGGGCGAGCGGCTGTGGATGGCGCGCGCCACCAGTTCCTTGCCGGTGCCCGATTCCCCCACCACGAGAACGGTGGCGGTCGTGGGGGCCACGCGTGCGACCAGCTTGTAGACATCGAGCATGCGCGGGCTCTTGCCTTCGATCTCGGCCACCTGCGCCCGCTGTGCCGCCGTCTTGGGCGTGGCACCCGCCTCGGCGGACAGGCGCCTGCGCTCCAGCGCGCGCCCCACGGTCTGGCGCAGCTCTTCGACATTGAAAGGCTTGGAGACATAGTCATAGGCGCCGTGTCCGATGGCTTCCATGGCGCCGGTGACGTCGCCGAATGCGGTGATGAGGATGACGGGCGTGCCTGGGGCCTTCTCGGAGAAGGCACGCAGCACGTCCATGCCGCCCACCCGTTCCATGCGGATGTCAGAAACCACGAGATCATAGCGCCCGGACGCCGCCCGTTCGACGGCGGGCGCGCCGTCGTCCACGGCGTCGACCTCGAAGCCTTCGGCACTCAAGATCTCGCGCAGAAGGTCGCGCGCGACGGCGTCGTCCTCGACGACCAGAACCTTGGTCATGCTGCTCCTCCGGCCGCGGCCCGCGGGGATGCTGGTTCGGCCTGCGCGTTCCGGGGCAAGCGCAGGGTGAAAGCCGAGCCTCGGCCGGGTGTGCTTTCTACGGCGATCGTGCCGCCCAGCGTCTTGGCCAATTCGCGGCAGATGGCCAGGCCCAGCCCGGTGCCCTTGCCTCGACCCTTGGTGGTGTAGAACGGCTCGAAGATTCGCCGCAGATCTTCCGGTGCGATGCCGGTTCCCGTGTCGCGCACCGTGATGACCACGTGGTCATCCTGCGACTGCGACGTCAGCCCGACGAGGCCTCCCTGTTCCACGGCATCCAGGGCGTTGGAGAGCAGGTTGATCACGATCTGTCGTAACAGGCCTGGGTCGGTGATGAAGTTAGTCGGATCTTCGGGCACCTCCACGTTCAGAGTCTTATTGCTCCCCAACTCGCCTCCGCGGGTGATCTCGACCGCCTCGCTGAGAACCTGGCGCAATGAAACCAGCTTGCGTTCCGCCTCGAGGGAGCGCGTGGAGTCGAGGTAGTCGCGCACGATGCGGCCAATGCGGGCGATCTCGCGCGTGGACACGTCCAAGCGTTCGCGCAGGCTGGGCGACAGATCACGCTGCGACAAGGCGAGTTGAAGATGGCCGGACACCGATGACAGCGGAGTACCGATCTCATGGGCAAGCTGCGCGGCCAACTGGCCGAGAGTGGCCATGCGCACCTTCGAGGCGTTTTCCCGGCGCAACTCGTTCAGCAGGCGGTTAAGTTGTTCGAGGGCCATGTTCTTGCGTGACAGATCCTGCGTGGCTATCTCGATCTCGCGTGCGAGGCGCTGGTTGAAGGCGTGGATCTCGCGGTTCGCGGTGGAAAGCTGCTCCAGCATCCGGTTGAAACCGTATGACAGACGCCCCACCTCGTCCTTGGTATCCGACGGCACCCGCCGATCCATGTCACCGGCTTCGACGTCACGCATGGCACGCGCCAAGATATCGAGCCGCCGCAAGACCACACGGTCAATGATGAAGCCAGACAGGAAAACCAGCACCATGAGCTGGCCAAGGCCCAACAGCAGTGACCAGCGTTCCGTCACTTTGATGACCGATTGCACTGGGCCCAGGCTCCAGTTCATGCTGAGCACGGCGATCCAGGGTCCCTTGAGGTCGACGGTTCTGCTGATCACTTGGATGTCGTCACCTTCGGTGGCCTTGCGGGTGTAGATAATGGGTTCGCGGGGGATCGAGCCGAGGCGAGTGATCTCCGTGGCCTCGCCACGCTGGGCGAAGATGCGGGTCGCACTTTCGCGTTCGATGACCAGTTGCAGACGCTGGATGCGCGGATGCCGGTTGATGTAGTTCGACAGCGCGATGGCCAGATCGCGGTCCTCGGCGTCGGCGTCGAAACGTTCCAGGGTCTGCCGGATGTCGTCCGCGATCTCGTCCGCCGACGCAAGCGCCTGCCGGATCAGTTCGCGGCGCATGGCGTAGATGCGCAGCCAAAAGGTCGCGCCGGCGGTCACGAGCACACTGACCGCGACGAGCAGCCAAACCTTGGTTCGGATCGTCACGCGCGAATCCTAAGTGCAAATCCGTGGGCGAGAGCGCCCGCTGACACGAGAATAGCAGCCGACAACAAAAAACCCCCGGGGATTATCCCGGGGGTCTTTGCGAAGAAGCAGCGTCGAAGCTTGTTACTTCGCCTCTTCCTTGGTCTCGTCGCCCTTCTTCTCCTTCTTGCCCTTCTTGCCCTTCTTGCCCTTGGCGGGCTTGGCGGTATCACCAGCGGCGGCCGGCTCATCGGCTGCGGAGGCGAGGGTCGTGGTGGCCGTCGGAATAACGAACGCGAGTGCGAGGAGGATAACGCGGGTCAGCTTCATAGTGATCTCCTTATCATCTTCTGTTTTCTGGCCTTGGGGCCGGGAATGAACGTCGGACCTTGCAGCCCATGTGCCACGGCGTGCGTATCTGCAGAACGTAAAGATTTTAAGCAGTTAGGAGCTTTCCTGGGAAGAATAGCCGAACCAAAGTGAGGCGATTTTGTTTGCGCAAGACCGACCATGTGGCGATGTGCCGCATCGGTTGGAGACGCGGATCGCTATTTCTGGTCAGTCTGGGTGAGGATGGCGATGTTCTTCGCACCGGCTCTCTTGGCGATGGCCATGAGGTCCACTGCCTCGCCCAGGAACACGTTCTTGTCGCCGCGCAGGAGGAGGGTTTCCGAGCCCACGTCGTTGAGCGCCTTGCGGATCTCCTGTTCCAGGTTGGCCACATCGATCTTCTTGGAAAAGAGATAAATCTCGTTGTTCTTGGTCACGGTGAGGATGGGATCGGTGCGCTTCTTCGTCACCGCGCCGGCCGCGTTCGCCTTGGGCAGGGCAACCTTAACGCCCGTGCGCGAGGTGATTTCCGACTCGACGATGGCTGTGGACGTGACCATGAAGATAATGAGCAGGACCAAGAACACGTCGGTCAGCGGCGTGATGTTGATCTCCGCCACCACGGTCTCGCTCACATCGGCCTCGCTATCCGCCACGCTGGCGTCTTCTATTTGGATGTTCATCCCCATGGACGGGATCTACGACGGCGAGGCATTCTTCTCTGGGGAAGGTGGAACTGTGCCGGTCACTGCGGGGGGCACCTCGTGGGCTTTCGCGTACTCGCCCAGCACGAGGAGAAATTCTTCGCAGAAGACCTTGTATTCGATCGCGAGGGAACCCACCCGGGAGACGAAATAGTTGTAGGCAATGATGGCGTAGATGGCGACCAGGAGGCCGGCCGCCGTGGCCACCAGCGCGGCCGCGATTCCCTGTGAAACCACCTTGAACCCGCCGGTACCCGCCATCGACATTGACTGGAAGGCCTTGAGGATGCCCACCACCGTGCCGAACAGCCCCACGAAGGGCGCCGACGATCCCACGGTCCCGAGCGCCCATAGGTAGCGCTTGAACGACCCGATGGCGACCGTCCGCTGCGACATGACGGCCTCGGTGGTCTTGTGCGGTGTTTTCGCGAACACGCGCAGGCCGCGGCCAAAGACTTCGGCCAACGGATCGTTCGACGTCTCGCAGAAGGCGTGGGCCTTGGGCAGATCCCCGCTCTCGATGGCGCCGACCACGCGGTTCTTGAACACCTCGGACTTGGGCAGCACGTTCCACAACGCGTAGACGCGCTCGCAGATGATAGTCAACCCGGCGACCGACCACAGCAGGAGGAGCGACAGGATCATCCACTCGTCGTGGATCAAATTGGAAATGGTTTCCCAGGTCATGGATGCGACCCCAAGCGTGCTCGGCGAAAGTCGCTTTGTCCAGTGTTCGTCCATATCGTCTACAATGCCCGCATGGCCCAGGCCACGCAGGGAAGCGGCGAATTTCACCTTTCGCGCAAGATCGCGGCCGCCGAGTTGTTGCTGGGAGCGATCGAGGTCGCGGTGTGCGCCCTGCCTCTCGTCTTGTGCGCACGCAACCTGCCTGACCCGTGGCTATGGGCCAAGGTGCTGGTGCCGGTCCTGCTGGCTGCCTGGTCCGCTTCCCTGTTTCGCTTGGTGGACTTGTTGCGGTCTTTGAGCGAACAGTTGGCCATCCTTCAGCGAGGTGAAAAGGCCAGGGCACTGAACACTGATGGTGCGCGCCGGGCACTTGCGTTCGCGCCCCGCGAGAGTGCTCTCGTCCATTTTGTCCTGTGGACCGGCCTGGCGTTGGTGCTGGCGGCTGCGTTTTTCCGTTCAGGCGGGCGTGACCCGTTGCAGGCTGCGGCGCTGGCCACCCTCGGTGTCGTTTCGGCGGCAGGGGTGGCCGCGGTCCGTCTTCTGGTTCTTGACCGCATCCTGGGAGCTGTCCGGCCGATGCTCATGCCTCAGCTTCAGGCGGTTCACGCTTTCGCACGGCACTACCGCGGCTGGTTCGCGTGCGTCGCGCTGGCCACGCTGGGGCTGTCGCATGCCTTGCTGGCGCTGATGGCCTACGGGCCGCTGGGGTTGCTGGGATTGGCTCGGGCCGCGTTTCCCCTGTGGGCGGTGCTGGTTGCGGCGGCTTTCGTCTGGTGGCGTTCCTTTGCTCGCCGGGCCGCGCCCATCGAACAGTACTTCGACGCGACCGTCCGGGTGCGCGGCAACAAGGGCCCAGCCCGCGACGAGCCAAAGGCGGTCGCGGCGTTTCTCGCTGCGCAGGCACTGCCCTACCGACTTTCTGCCTGGCAGGGCGTCGCAGTCGGATTGGCCGGAGCTGCGGGACTAATGGGCGCGATCTGGCCCTGGCCGGGCCTTGATGGCCGCGCGGTTGGCCGGATGGTCGTCGCGCTGACGATGATCGCTGGTGTGGTCGCAATCTATCAAAGGATCGCCTTGCAGGAGATCCTGCGGCCGCTGGTTCGCCACCTGGGCTCGCGCCACGCGCTACCGCCGGCCCAGATCACCTCGCCCGTCGGCCTTCGCCTCAAGCTGGCCGTGTCCTTCGTCGCGGTATGGGGTCTTGGCGTCGGATTCCTCTGGCTCCTGCCGCACTCCGCATCCGGCGGCGCGCGTCTGGCGTTCGCAGTCGGCATCGTGCTCGCGGCCGGTCTCGTGCTGTTAGCCGTGCGTGACGTGGTGGCTCCGTTGCGCGCCCTCGAGGAGCGCTCAGGCGAGATGTCCAAGGGACAACTTGCTCGTCCGGTGCCGCCCTGGGGCGACGCCGACGAACTTGGTCGCTTGGCAGTGATCTTCGAGGAGATGCGGCGCTCGCTGCGCGACCGGCTGCGTTCGACCGAGTCAATCAATGTCGACTTGGAGCGTGAGGTGCGCCGGCGTACCGAGGCACTGGAACAGCGCAACGCCGAACTGCGGGACGCGCTCGACAAGTTGCGACGGGCGCAGGACAACCTGATTCGGAGCGAGAAGCTGGCCTCCATGGGCCGGCTGGTGGCGGGGATCGCGCATGAGATCAACAACCCGGTTAATGCCGTCATCAACTCACTCGGGCCGCTGGAGGAGGCGGTGCGTCGTATTGCGGCGGTAGAACCCCAAGGTCCAATCGGGAAACTTGCCGCCGAGGCATCGGAGATTCTGGCCGTGGTCCAGCGCGGGGCTGCGCGGACCAAGAGCATCGTGCAAGCGCTGCACGGCTATGCGCGGGGTGATGAGTCTGTCGAGCGGGAGGTTTTCCTCGCTCGCAGCGTGGAAGACACCCTCGGTTTGCTGCAACACCGACTGCGGCACGTGCAAATCGTCAAGGAAGTGGATCCCGAGGCACGCATTCGCGGCTTTCCAGGGCAGGTGGACCAAGTCCTCATGAATCTGCTGACCAATGCCGCGCAAGCCATTGGCGATCGCGGCGGAACCATTCGCGTCAGTGTGCAAACCAGCGATACCCGCGTGTTGCTGACCGTGAGCGACGACGGCCCGGGAATCCCGGTCGACGTGATGCCGCGAATTTTCGACCCGTTTTTCACCACCAAAGACGTGGGCGAGGGTTCAGGGCTGGGGTTGTCGATCGTTCACGGCATCATCGAGCGCCACGGCGGCGAGATCGATGTGGCCAGCAAGCCCGGGCAGGGGACGACTTTCACGATTTCGTTTCCTCGGCCGGGCGTAGAACCGCAGTCCGGACGGGCGACCTGAGATGGGAACCCTGAGAGGGTTCGCTTCGCCCTTCGGCCCCCCACCCGCCTCCTCCTCCCCGCTCGCTTCGCTCGGCCTCGCCAAACCTTCCCGCGATGGTCCGCGGCGAGCAACGAGGGTGCGCGCGAAGCGCGCGGGGTGGGCAGGGCGGCCGTCGGTCCCGAAGCCCCCGCACGGGGAGCTCGCCGGCTCCCCACGCGACTAGCGCCTGTCTTGCTGGCGTGCCTGCAGAGCAGGACCGGCTACTTGGCTGGCTTGGCAGCGGGTGCAGGAGCGAGTGCAGGGGCCGGGGCGGCGGCGGGCGCCGCGGCAGCGGCTGCCTTCTGCGCGTGGACCATGTTTTGGACGTCAATGAGCTTGTCCATGACTTCCTTGACCCTTGTGTCCACAACCTGGACCTTCTGATCGAGAGCCTCGATCCGTTCGTCGATCGCGGCAATCGTCATCCAGAACCCGGCAACCATCACCGCAAGCAGCACAATAATGAGAAAGATGTCTAGCCTCATTTTGCCCATTCGACACCTCCGGCGGGCATCGTACATGAACTCATCAGCAATTCTCCAGTAAACTGTGCATCCTTGCTCACAGTGTGTGTGCGCGATCCAGTCGTTTCGATGCGCTTGCCCCGTCGGGAAACACGGGGGACGAAAACTTGACGGCTGAGTCGGCCGGGATACGGTGTGTGTAGGTCTAGGTAGTAGCGAAAATACCAAGCCGACACGGGGCAAGAACAATGGCGACAGCAAAAGACAAGGGCGAAACGCCAGGACGAGGCCGAGAGATCCTCGGGATTGGGCTTCTGGGTCTTGGAGTGTTTTGCATGGTTGCGCTGGTGTCGATGCAGGCTGGACACGGTCGCCTCATGGGTCCAGGCGGTGCCGCTGCCGCGACCGGCCTGTACTCATTGACCGGCCTGTGCGCCTATCCCCTGGTGGCTGGGATCCTCTTGCTCGCGGTTCGCATGTGCCGCGCTCGTCGCCTGATCGAGGACGTCGCGGGCGCGCTGGGGTTCATGGCGTTGCTGTGCTCGGTGGCAGTTCTCTTGCACCTTCCCTTTGCCGGCGAACCGGTCACCTTGCGTGGCCCGGGCGGGTTGCTCGGGCAGTGGCTGGCAGAGGGTGCTGGCAGCGTGGTCGGAGGTGTGGGCGCTGCCATGGCCGCGGCAACTCTGCTTTCGATTTCGCTGATCCTGCTCACCCACGTGAGCGTGGGCGAGGTCTTCACGGCACTGGCTTGGGCTGCGCGGAGCGCGGGTCGCGCGACTCTGGTCGTCGCCCGTGCTGGGCTCTGGCTGGCTGTGACCGGTGCACGCTCAATCGGCCGCATGGTGGTGGCCATGTTCCCGGAGAAAGAAGAGGTCCAGAAGACCCAGAATGCAGAGCCGTTCGAGGCCGAGGCGGTTTGGGATGACGCTCCTGAGGAGGATGGAGCCTCCGCTACGGCTCTGGCGGCTCCGGTCGAAACCCTGCAGGAAGGCGACAGCAATGTCAACGGAGCGGAGCATCTGGGAATGACCGTCGACTTCGCCGAGCCGGGCGAAAGCATGGACGCGCTGCCGGACGAAGCGCCCGTGGTGCATGAGAATGAGGAACGTCGGGCGATGGCAGCCCTGGTCGCTGAGGTTGCTGCGGTCGAGTGCGCGGCTCCGGTCGTGCCGGCGGGAGATGCCAAGCAGCCGTCGGTGGATGTGAAGCCCGAGCCGTGCATCGTTCCCGCCGTGACCGCCGCGCTGGAAGAGGGCGTGACCGAGAAGAGCGCCGAGCCTTTCGACGAGGAGGTCGGGGCGGGGCCGGTCATCGTGCAGTCTGTGAGTCGCGCGGAAACCGATGACTCGCCGGCCGATCAGGTTGCCTGTGAGCCTGGGGATGGCCTGGGGTACGTGCGGCTTTCCGACGGCGCTTTTCAGCTTCCGGGTACCGACCTGTTGGAATACAGCCCCCCCGAGGGCGGTGCGATCGACGAGAAGACCCTGAAGGCGATGGCCGCGCGGCTGGAGCAGGCCATGGGCAACTATGGCGTGCGAGGCAACGTCACCGCCATCCAGATGGGACCGGTCATCACCACGTTTGAATTCGCCCCGGTTCCGGGCACGCGCACCGGCAAGATCGTGCAACTGGAAAACGATCTCGCCATGGCGCTGGAGGCGCAGTCAGTGCGCATCGTGGCCCCCATTCCGGGCAAGGCCGTGGTGGGTGTGGAGATCCCGAACAAGAATCGCGAGACGGTCTATCTCAAGGAGATTCTCGAGGACGATTCATTCCGCAAAGCCAGCTCGAAGCTACAGATCTGCATGGGCAAGGACACCAAGGGCGCACCGGTCAGCGTGAATCTGGCCAAGATGCCCCACTTGCTGGTCGCCGGCACCACCGGGTCGGGCAAGTCGGTCGCGGTCAACGGAATGATCACCAGCATTCTCTACTCGGCCACGCCCGAAGAAGTGCGCTTCATCATGGTGGACCCGAAGCAGCTCGAGCTATCGATCTACGAGGGCATTCCCCACCTGTTGCTGCCGGTGGTCGTGGATTCGAAGAAGGCGTCGCTGGCGCTGCGCTGGGCGGTCGACGAGATGGAACGCCGCTATGAATTGCTTTCCAAGAGCGGCGTGCGCGACATCTCCAGTTACAACGCCAAGATCGAGGCGGCGCGAAGCCAGGCGGAAAACGCGGTGGTGGCGCCGCTGGCCGAGTCGCCCTCCAAGCGCGGCAAGCGCCTCAAGTTGTTCATCGCCGGGGAAGACGGCGTGGAGCGAGAGGTCGAGGTGGAGGCGGACAGCGAGTCCGCGCCCATGCAGGCGGCCGGCGACGGCACTATCAGCGAGGAGCGAGCCGAGGAGATCTCGGCCGCCGCTGCCGCTGTGCAAGCCGCCAAGGAGAGCGGCGAAGCCCCGGCTCGTAAGCTGCCCTACATCGTCATCGTCATCGACGAGTTTGCCGATCTGATGATGGCGGCACCCAAGGACGTGGAGACCGCGGTGGCGCGGCTGGCGCAGAAGGCGCGTGCGGCGGGATTGCACCTCATCCTGGCAACCCAGCGGCCCTCGGTGGACGTCATCACCGGCCTCATCAAGGCCAACTTCCCCAGCCGCATTGCCCTGCAGGTGGCGTGCAAGATCGACTCCCGCACCATTCTAGATCAGCCCGGCGCCGAGACCCTGCTGGGCAACGGTGACATGCTGTTCTCCGACCGAGGCACGAAGTTGAAGCGCATCCAGGGCGCCTTCCTGTCCGACGGCGAGGTTCATCGCGTGGTGGAAACCCTGAAGAAACAGGCCAAGCCGGTCTACGACATGAACATCCTCACCGAGCGTGACGAGGACGGCGAAGACGGGGGCGCGCCCCGCGAGGAGTTCACGGATGCGCTGTACGACCAGGCGGTGGCCATCGTGTGCGACACTCGCCAGGCCAGCGTGTCCTTCATCCAGCGTCGCCTGCAGATTGGCTACAACCGCGCTGCGCGCATGGTCGAGCAGATGGAGCGGGACGGATTGGTTGGGCCGGCTAACGGTATCAAGCCGCGCGAGGTGTTGGCTCCGCGCGGAGAGTACCTGGCTGCGGCAGACTAGGGTAGCGTCGTGCAGCTTCGCGGGGCATCTGGATGATGGGATGCGGCTGAGAACGCAGGGAGGAGAGGAACGGCCACAGAGTGGGTGTCTGTGGGCGCCATGAGCGAAACACGCGAATCGCCGAGAACCGTTGTACAGTAAGGCGTGGCTCCCCTCGGGCTCTCTCTCATTCTTTACGCTGCGGCGGTGGTCGGCGCCGTGGTCGGCGCGGCGGCGGGGAGGAACCTCGTCTTTGGCGTCGGCAAGCCCATTGCTACGGTATTGTTGTTCGCGGTCTTTGGTGGCGTGCCCACCGACCCGTTCGGCTATCTGGTATTCAACGGGATCGTCCTGTCTCTCGCCGCCGACATCTCCCTGCTGGCCGAGGGCGACGAAGCGCTCGTGGTGGGCCTTGCGCTGTTCCTGGTCGCGCATCTTTGCTACGGGTTCGCTTTCCTTGGCGCGGGGCCAAGCGGATGGCTGGTGGCACCGGGCCTGGCGGTGTTCGGCGGGTGCTCAGCATGGCTTGTGCGGCGGCAATGGCGCGGGATGGATCCGCGACTGCGCGGGCCGGTCGGTGTCCACGCCGTGAGCCTGACGGTCATGATGGCGGGTGTGTTCTCCACCCTCGCAGGCCGGGGATCGCTTGAGTTGGCCACGGTGGCGACTTTGGGCGCAACCCTGTTCTACTTTTCGCAGGCCCTGTTGCCCTGGGCGCGCCTGCGGCGCTCGTCCCTTTGGGTGCAACCCGTGATCCTCACCCTCTACTGGGGAGGGCAACTTTGTCTGGTGCTGGCGGCGCGCTGGAACCTGGTCGGGAAGGTGATGCTATGACGACCCTGTCTCTCATCCTCTTGCTCATTGCCGGCGATGTGGCTCCGCCCGACGCCCAGGCCAAGCCGGCGCGGCTTGAACTGCCGGCCGTGGTCGCGCGCGTACAAAGCCGCTATGACCAGGCCAAGGACTTCCAGGCTCGCTTCACCCAGAACTACAGCCGGTCGGTGGTGGGTCGTGTGACTGTCTCCGCCGGTCAGGTCCACTTCAAGAAGCCGGGTCGTATGCGCTGGGACTACGACAAGCCCGAGGCGCGCATGTTCCTGTCCAATGGCCAGTTTCTCTGGCTGTACGAGCCGGAGGAAAAACAGGCGTTCAAGCAGGATCTCAAGACATCGCAGTTGCCGGCTGCCCTGGCCTTCCTCATGGGCAAGGGGCGGATTGCCGACGAATTCGAGGTGGCGTGGTCCACGGATATGCACTTCGGCCACCCCGACGACTACCGTTTGTCGCTGCGGCCCAAGCAGCCTCAGTCGACCTACAAGTCCATCGTCTTTGTGGTTGATGCCGGCGACTTCTCGGTACGCGAAAGCGCGCTCACCGATCAGCAGGGTAATGTGAACCATTTCGTCTTCTCCGACCTGAAGATCAATGCCAAGGTCTCCGACGAGGTCTTTCGCTGGACCCCGCCTGCCGGGGTTCGCGTGATCGACACCGGCAAGCTGGGGAAGCCGTGAGGGAGGACGTGTTTCTCAGGCTGCGGGTGGAGGCCGCCTGCGCTGCGTTGGCGCAGCCGCCGCCGATTCTCATGGTCGCGACCGATGTCACCTGGGATCCTAGGGGTAATCGATGATGCGCCTGCGCCCCGCCGTCGTCGCCCTGGTTGGTTTGAGCCTGGCATCGCCCGAAGTGGCGGCCCAGATCGACAAGCCCCGCTTTATTTTCATCTTGGACGATTCGAGTTCCATGACCTCGAACGTGGCCGGGACGCCCACCCACGGAGACGGATCACAGAGCCAGCCGGGCTGCGATCTCGACGGGAAGTCCACCGGAAGTTGGCCCTACGACGACAGCAAGCTGTATCAGGCCAAGGCGGCCATCATCGACACCATTTCGGCCTTCGGCTCGGCCGAGTTCGCCCTCGCCACCTACGCCCGCGTGCTGCTCGGGCAGCCCTGCCAGACTGACACTGACTGCACGGCCATCGTGGCGGGTGCCTCGTGCGTGGATCTGCCCGACGATGCCACCACGCAGAAGTACTGTGTTCGGCACATGGGAACTTCCTACCTGGAATGCTCGTCGGGCGCAGGCTGCATCGCATGCTCCAACCCGGCCGATACCAACGACCGCATCTTCGAGTGGGAGCAACTCGACTGTACTGTTCCCTGCGCCTATTCCAGCACTTGTCCTGGGGCGCAGGTCATCGTCGGATTCCCCAGCGCCGGCTCCAATTTTCCCGAAATATACAGTTGGATCGACGGCAAGGAGGACCTGCCTCCCTTCACCGCAACCTCGAACCGGGAGATCCGGGGTGAGACCTGGACGCCCCTGGCGGGCAGCATCGACTCCGTGCGTGACTGGTTGCTCGACGCGAGCCGAATCGACGTGGGGCCGGGCGCCGGGCTGTTGTCGAGCAATCCGGCTGCGAGCGATCCGCGTGCGGCCTGTCGATCGTACAACATTATCCTGGTTACCGACGGGGAAGACACCTGCTCGCTCGACCCCGGCAACGACCCGGTGACGGCCGCTGCCGCGGCATACGCCGCCGGGATTACGGTCTACGTGGTGGGATTTGGGACTGGCTTCTCAGATTCATTGAATCGCATGGCGGTGGCAGGATCAGGCGGCAAGAATTCCGCCTTTATCGCCAACAATCGCGCTGACCTGGCGGCCAGCCTGGGCGACATCATCGTGAATTCCATCCCTGTGCCCCGGTGCAACTGCGATGCGACTTGCTATGACGAAGCAGCGGCTTTCCCACTGAAAGGCCAGCCGTGTTTCGTCGGGGTGGGCCGCTGCACGCGGCAAGGTGTCTACGCTTGCAACGCGACCGGCGACGGGGTGGTGTGTGCTGCGGCCGCGGGTTGCGGGGCGACGCCCCTTCAGCCCGGAACGCCCGAGCCAGAGGTGTGCGGAACCACGCCGGGCTGTCTCGCGCCTACGCCGGCCGATTGTGCCGACGAGAATTGTAACGGACAGATCGACGAAGGCCTATCTTGCGCCTGTGCTTACCAACCCGAGGTGTGCAATGGCCTGGATGACAATTGCAACGGCATCGTCGACGATGTCCCATCGGTGAGCTGTGGTTCCAGTGTGGGCGAGTGCCGACCGGGAACCACGGCCTGTGTGGACGACGGCTCGGGCGGGAAGACGACAGTGTGTCAGGGTGGGGTGGGACCGCAGCCCGAAATCTGTGACGACAAGGACAACGACTGCGACGGCGTGATCGACGGCTTCTCGCAGGCATGCTATCCGGCAGGCCAGTCGGGGTGCACTTTCGACTCTGGCACGGGAATTTGGAGCTGCGCGGGGATTTGCGCGACGGGCATGCAGACCTGCGTGGCGGGTACCTGGCAGAACTGCGTGGGCGCGACGCCGCCGCAGGCGGAGATCCCATGCGACGGCAAGGACAACAATTGCAACGGACAGGTTGACGAGAATGACCCCATCTCAAGCACGCTTTGCTATCCCACGGGGGCCGTCGGCTGTGACATGACGAGCGGAAAGTGCGTCGGGGTCTGCGCCTTTGGGCACTCAGCGTGCCAGACCAACCCCGTAACCGGCATGAGCGAGTTGGCCTGCGTGGGCGCGGTGATGCCTACGCAGGAGCTGTGCAACGGCAAGGACGACGACTGCGACGGTCTCGTCGACGAAGATTTTCCCACCCTGGGCCAGCCGTGCAACCAGGCGTCGTGCCAGGGCGCGGGGCAGTACGTCTGCAACGCCCAAGGGACAGACGTGCAGTGTACGGTCAGTTCGGTCGGCCCCACGCCCGAGATCTGTGACGGCATTGACAACGATTGCGATGGGATTATTGACGACCCGGACGAGAATATGCCCGGGGTTGGCGTGACCTGCGGCAGCAACGTCGGCGAGTGTCAGCAAGGCGTCAGCGCGTGCGTGGGCGGACACATCGTGTGCAATGACGTGGGGCCCACGCCCGAAGTGTGCAACGGGAAGGATGACGACTGCGACGGAATCGTCGACGATGGCGTGGTGCCGCCGGCCAGTAGCTGCAATCCGCCTGGCCTGGCGTCTGGAGCGCCCATACAGGGCGAATGCAAGCCTGGGCATTTTCAGTGTGAGGGCGTGGCCGGCTGGGTCTGTGTTGGAGGGATTGGGCCGACCCCTGAGATCTGCGATGGCAAAGACAACGATTGTGACGGTCAGATCGACAATGGCGCCGATTGCGGAATTGGCGCAATTTGCCTGGACGGCCAGTGTGTGCCTCTTTGCGCGGACAACGAGCAGCCATGCGCCCCCGACCGCTATTGCCAAAACGGAGCTTGCCTGCTGCGGGCGTGCGTGGAGAATCCTTGTCCGACGGGCCAATTGTGCAACGCCCAAGGCAGTTGCTACGATCCTTGCGCAGGAGTCACCTGCCTGGCGGGTGCCACTTGCCAGGGCGGTCTGTGCCAGGATTGCTACTCGCGCGGCTGTCCGGCCAGGCAGATCTGCCACAATCGCGAGTGCGAGCCCGATCCCTGCCAGGCCGTGCAGTGTGATTCGGACCAGTCTTGCAACAACGGAACTTGCGTGCCGAGTTGCGCGACCGTGAAGTGCCCCGCCGGCCAGAGTTGCCGGGTGGGAGTCTGTGTGACCGATCCTTGCGCAGGACTGACCTGCGCCACGGGTTCTTACTGCGATCCATCGAAGGGCACCTGTCTGAACGACCCCTGTCTGGGCATCTCGTGCGTGGCCGGCACGGTGTGCGTCCAGACGAGCGGCACGTGCGAAAGCAATCCCTGCGAGGTAGTTCGCTGCCCGGACCAGCAGGCATGCGCTGTCCAGAGTGACGGACATGCCGAGTGTGTCTTGGTCTACAATCCCAATGTGGTCGTGGCCCAGGTCAAGCCCGGGAGCAGAGGCCTGTTCGGCTGCACGGTCAGTGGCGCGGGTAGCGGGTCAGGAACTGAGGCCGGAGCCTGGGTTCTGGTGCTGCTGGGTCTGGTGCTGGCGCGCAGGCGCCGTCGTCAACCCGGTCGCTTGACCTGCTACGAATCTCCGAGAGGCTGAGGTTAGCCCTTTTCGAACGCGCGTGGGGCGGCCAGGCAGTACTCGATGGCCGGCTGGATCTTTTCTGGCGGCAATCCGCGCCAGAAGACGTGCCATTCGGGAAAGCGCGCTAGTCCGTCGCACTGCTTGGCGTACCACGGGCAGATGGGATTGGAGGGCTGCGCACGCCAGAAGAAGGTCGGGTAGTCACGCGTGAGCAGCGACCAGATCTCGCCACCGATGCCTTCACCCTGGGCTTCCCGCTCGACGGCGAACTTGGACAGGTAGGGCGCCACCGGCTTCTGCCCCACCAGAGCGGCGCCCAGGTAGCCTTCTTCCAGGTAGACGCGCTCGGCATCGCCCTCGATGAGCCCGCCGGATTCCATGGCGCCGGCGACCAGGGCTCGACCGAACGCCGATTCCAAGAGCTTTTGCAGCCGCTCGCGGTCGACTCGCGCCAGACCGTCGTGGGTGTCGATGCGCGAGCCACGGCGAATCATGGTCCCCGCGCCGTTGACGGTGAACAGCTCGCGCAGAAGGTGCAAAGGGTTGACCACGGCCACGCTCATGCGCTGGGGAACCCGATCGAGCAGGTTCTTCACGTGCCGGAGCAGCGAGGCATGGCGGCGTGACAGGTGGCCAGTTGCCATCAGCCGTTCGTAGTCGTTGGACAGGTTGACCAGCGAGATGGAGGGCGCGCCCTCTCGCTCGAGGCCGGAGCTGGTGGAAAGAAACACCACCTTACGGGTTTCCAGGCCAGTGGCCAGGCTGTGCAGCAAGCGAAAGCGGTCTTCGATGTCGAGTTCCTTGGCCGCGTCCAGCGATACGATGGGGATGGTGTTTTGCTGGAGAGTCTCGCGCACCGCCTCGCGAATGGCGGCCGGAAGATCCGGACCCGAACCGATTGTCCGGGCGGACACCTCGTCCTCCAGCAGCCATTCCAGGATGCGCTGCGATTGTCGATCGGCGTCGCGCGCGTCGAGCAGGCCGACCAACACCACGGGATTGAGGCCCAGGCCGGCCAGGATGCGCAGGTCGAAGTGAAAAGGATCGAGCGCGGCGCGCACGATCTGGGCGTCGGCCACGATGATGGCGAAGCTCTCCTTGCGCTGGGCGCGGAAGAGCTTCAGGTAGAGATCCACGTCAGCCTTCTGGCCGACGCTTTCGAGAAAACGTTGGATGACTTCTGGTTCCATCAAAAATGATCCGTGGGCGGCAAACATGACCCCAGCATGGCCGCGCCGTCAATCGCGGATGTGGCTGCGGCCCGCGGCAGTGGTACTCTGGCCGTCGGTAACATGAACGACAGAGGCATGGCGCCCACCGAGATGGCGGAGGCTGCGACTGATCCGCACGTAGGCACCGTCGTGGGCGAGCGCTACCGGGTGCTCGCGCGCATTGGCGAGGGCGGCATGGGGGCGGTGTTCCGCGCCGAGCACATTCTGATGAAGAAGGTGGTGGCGCTCAAGCTCCTGCACGCCGATATGGGGCAGATCGAGGAGGCTGGGCGGCGCTTCGAGCGCGAGGCGCAGTCGGCCTCGCGCCTGAATCATCCCAACATCGTGTCGGTCACCGATTTCGGCCGCAACCACACCGGCGAGCTGTTCCTGGTTATGGAATTCGTGGCGGGCGAATCGCTCGGCGATGTGCTGGCACGCGAGGGCCGGTTGTCGGTGACACGCGCGTGCCGGCTGGCGGGCCAGATCTTGAGCGCGCTCGAACACGCGCACGGGCAGAAGGTCATTCACCGCGATCTCAAGCCGGGCAATGTGATGCTGGTGCAGAGCCCGGATCCACGTCTGGGTGAGATGGCCAAGATCCTGGATTTCGGAATCGCCAAGATTACGGAAAACAGCGAGGGCGAGCAGCCCTTGACCAAGGGCGTGATGATCTTCGGCACGCCCAGCACCATGTCGCCCGAGCAAGCCACCGGGCAAGAGGTTGACGCCCGATCCGATCTCTATTCGTGCGGGATCATCCTGTACGAGATGTTGACCGGCAAGAAGCCCTTCGAAAGCGAGGACGTGGTCAAGCTGATGGCCATGCAGGTGACGGCGCCGCCGCCGCCGTTCGCCAGCATGGCGCCTGGCGCAGGTTTTCCGGCGGCCTTGGAGACCGTAGTCATGCGTGCCCTGGAGAAAGAGCGCGAGCGTCGCTACAGTACGGCGGCCGAGTTTCGCGAGGCGCTGGAAAGGGCCGAGGCAGAAGTGGGCGGAGCGGGCGAGCGCCTGGCCGCTGTGGCCGCGCGCCTGGGCAAGACAGTCGGCGCGGGGCTGTGGGCTAGGTGGTCGCTGCCGTGGGCCGCGTTCCGCAAGCTATGGCGCGCGTTGGGGTGGGCGGGACGCCGGATGGCAAGGGCAGTAGGCTCGCTGATCGCGCGCCTGCCTCTCCGCGCACAGCCGTGGGTCAAGCCTGTTGCGGTTCTGGTGGCTGCAGCGTTGGTGGCAATCCTGCTCTTCGGCCACCGACACGGCGCTGCCCCTCGCTTGCTGCCGCCGCGGCCCAGGCCAGTGGCGCAGGAGATGAAATCTCCTATCAAGGACATCGAGGACGCGATGGCCAGGGCGCACTTGACCGAGGCCCGCGTTCTCATCATGCAGCAGATCTCGGAACACCCCGACGTGGCGCGGGTGCGCTACCTGCTCGGAAA
>Ga0181518_10000133_pt1 | contig 81632 bp, 77 predicted proteins | sample PEATcosm2014_Bin_28_FD_119751 | JGI IMG/M metagenome (GOLD analysis project Ga0181518, IMG submission 119751) | Peatland microbial communities from MTU Mesocosm Facility, Houghton, MI, USA - PEATcosm2014_Bin01_60_metaG | ecosystem: Environmental > Terrestrial > Soil > Wetlands > Peat | place...
GGTGTCGATGACGCGGTGCCATTCGGCAAGCGTCAGCCGGCGCAGCGGCTTGCGGATCATGATGCCGGCGTTCGAGACCACGGCATCGAGGCGGCCAAAATTTTCGACGAGCATCTTTACCGCCCGCTGCCGGGCCTGTCGATGATGCCGGCACGCCAGCCGGCGGCGAGCAGGTGACGCGCGATGGCGCGGCCGATGCCGTTGGCGCCTCCGGTCACCAGCGCGACGGGTTTTGCTGTCGCCATGCCGGTAAATCCGAAAAGCTAATCACGCTCGACGGGAGTGTCGGGCCGCGAGCCCCATTCCGTCCACGAGCCGTCGTAAAGGCCCACGGCGGTGGTGCCGATCGATTCGAGCGCGAAGGTGAGGATCGCAGCCGTCATTCCCGAGCCGCACGAGGTGATGATGGGCTTGCCAAGATCGACGCCGGCATCGGTGAAGGCCTTGGCGATGCGTTCGCGCGACACCAGCGTGCCGTTCTCGACCAACAGATCGAACGGCACATTGAACGCGCCCGGCATGTGGCCGGAACGCAGTCCGGCCCGCGGCTCGGGCGCCTGGCCTTTGAATCGCGCCGCGGAACGGGCATCGACGACCTGCACGCCCTCGTCGTTGATCGCCATCCGCATGTCTCCCAACATCGCGACGGCGCCGACATTCATCCGCGCGTTGAACGAACGCGGCGGCCGTTTGCCGTCGCCGGTCTCCAGCGGCCGGTTCTCGGCTTTCCACTTCGGCAAGCCGCCGTCGAGGATGTAGACGTTCTTGGCGCCGAAGATGCGAAACGTCCACCACACCCGCGCCGCCGAGTAGAGGCCGAGACTGTCGTAGACCACGATGGTGTCGCTGTCGCTGTCGCCGATGCCGAGCAGGCCTGCGGCCTCGGCGAAATGTTTTGGACCCGTCAGCATATGCGGCAATTCGGTAGAATGATCGCTGATCGCGTCGATGTCGAAGAACACCGCGCCGGGGATGTGGCCTGAGCGATGCTCGGCCAGTACGTCGCGCTTCTGCGTCACAGTCGGATACGAGGCGTCGACCACGGCGACGTCGCGATCGTGCAAATGCTCGGCGAGCCATTCGGTCGATTTGAACCAGCGGCTCGGCGGCGACGGGGCAGGGTCGGGCTCGGTTCGCAGCATGTTGTTCTCTTTTCAATCATTAACGCCGGCGCGCCGGCGAAGTTCATTCGTAAGGAATTTTGATGTCCGGCTTGCGCTCGAGCCAGGCCGGCACCGGCAGTTTCTTCCCGCGCAGGAAGTCCGGGTTGAACAGTTTGGATTGGTAGCGCGTGCCGTAATCGGCGAGGATCGTCACGATGGTGTGGCCCGGGCCGAGCTCCTTGGCAAGCCGGACGGCGCCGGCGATGTTGATGCCGGACGAGCCGCCGAGGCAAAGCCCCTCGTGCTCGAGCAGATCGAAGATGATCGGCACCGCTTCGGCGTCGGGGATCTGATAGGCGATATCGATCGGCGCACCTTCCAGATTTTTGGTGATGCGGCCTTGGCCGATGCCTTCGGTGATCGAGGAGCCTTCCGACTTCAACGTGCCGGTCGTGTAGTAGCTGTAGAGCGCGGCGCCCATCGGATCGGCGAGCGCGATGCGCACGGCGTTGCTGCGCGCTTTCAGCGCCATTGCCACGCCGGCCAGCGTGCCGCCGGTGCCGACGGCGCAGACAAAGCCGTCGACCTTGCCGTCGGTCTGCCGCCAGATTTCAGGACCCGTGGTTTCGACATGGCCCTGGCGATTGGCGACGTTGTCGAATTGATTGGCCCAGATCGCGCCGTTCTTTTCGCTCTTGGCCAATTGCGCGGCGAGCCGGCCGGAGACTTTGACGTAATTGTTGGGATTGGAATAGGGCACGGCAGGCACTTCGATCAGCTCGGCGCCACACAGCCGCAGCGTGTCCTTCTTCTCCTGGCTCTGGGTTTCCGGAATCACGATCACGCTGCGGAAGCCCATGGCGTTGCCGACCAAAGCGAGCCCGATGCCGGTATTGCCGGCGGTGCCCTCGACGATGACGCCGCCCGGCCGGAGCTCGCCCTTCTTCACCGCGTCCTCGATGATGAACAGCGCGGCGCGATCCTTGACCGACTGGCCCGGATTCATGAATTCGGCCTTGCCCAAAATGGCACAGCCGGTGGCCGCCGACACGCGCTCCAGCTTGATCAGCGGCGTGTTGCCGATCGCCTCGATAATTCCGTTACGAACCTGCATTTCCGTCACTTTCGAAGCCGCGCGACCCTAGATGACCAAGTGTTCGGAAACAAGGCGGGAACAAAGCCGCGGTTTAACGAAAGCTTATCGAAACCATACCGCTGCATGGCGGATGCGGCTGCCGCAGAATTCACCGATTCTTTGCGGCCGTGGCGCTATGCGAAAAGCTAACAGGGGTTGTCAGCACTCGTTTGCCCGGGCTCGGTCAAGGCGGTTGAACAAGTCGGTTGAACGCGATGAATCTCGACGTCAATACTTTGTTCCTCGTGACCATCTATGTGGAAGCGATCCTCGGATTGCTGCTGCTGTTCGCCTGGGTGCAGAACACCGCGATCTATGCGGTGGCATGGTGGGGCTTTGCCGATCTGATGCGTGCCGCGTCCATCATGCTGTTCGGCATGTACGGTTCGGTCTCCGATCTGATCTCGATCGATCTCGCCAATGCGATCCTGTTTACCGCCTTTGCGGTGACCTGGACCGGCGCGCGGGTATTCGATCACCGCAAGCCGCGATGGCTCCTGCTGTTCGGCGGCGCCGCGCTTTGGCTGGTGCTGTACCGCATCCCGGCGATCCAAAACTCCTGGGACCTGCGTATGCTGCTCGCGTCGGGCATCATCACGGCTTACACCTGGGCGACGGCCTACGAATTCTGGCGCGGCCGCAGCGAGCCCTTGGTGTCGCGCTGGCCGGCGATCTTTATGTTCTTTGCTCACGGCGCGCTTTATCTGCTGCGCACGCCGTTCGGCGCCATGATTGCGCCGGTGAACAACCAGGTGTTCGCCAGCGTCTGGATCACCGTGCTCAGCTTCGAGGCGCTGCTGTTCACCATCGCCATCGCCTTCATCTTGCTGGCCATGGCGAAGGAGCGCACCGAACACCGCCACAAGACCGCGTCGCTCATCGATCCGCTGACCGGTATCGCCAACCGCCGCGCCTTCCTGCAGGACGCCGAGGTACAGCTCAAGCGCCAGGCGACCGAGCCGCGGCCGATGGCGGTGCTGCTGCTCGACCTCGATAATTTCAAATCGATCAACGACCGCTTCGGCCACGCCATCGGCGACCGCGTGCTGCAGATGTTTGCCGAAGTCGGCTCCGGCTGCATGCGCCGTTTCGACATTTTCGGCCGGCTCGGCGGCGAGGAATTCGCGGCGCTCCTGGTCGACACCTCGCGCGAGCGCGCGCTCGCGGTCGCCGAGCAGATCCGCTCATCGTTCGTCGAAATGACCGGCATGGTCGAGGGCAAGCCGGTGGTGGCCACGGTGAGCATCGGCGTCGTCATCAGCTATGATGCGGTGCTCGATCTCTCGGCGCTATTGGCGCAGGCCGACCACGCGCTCTATCGCGCCAAGGACAACGGCAGGAACCGCATCGAGATCGCCTCCATCGAGTTGATCCTCGACCGGGTCAAGCGCGCCAGCGCCGCCGCCGACCGCGCGGCCAGCGCCAAAGCGGCGGCGAAATCCGCGGCGTCCGCGGCGTAATCGTCAGCGCAAATCGCCGGCCCTTATTTCACCTCGGCAGGCGTCGAGGTCCCCGGACCTTCGCCGACGATGAGCAGGACCGCGTCCTCGTCCTTGGCGCCGTCGAAATGCACCTGCTGCCCGAAATGGGTCACGAAGGTGCCCGCCGGCATCGGCACGGTGCCGTCGGGATCGAATTTCGTCCCGGTGCCGACCCACCACGTGCCCTTGAGCACGGTGATGAAGCGGTCGTGCGGATGAAAATGCGGATGACTGAAATGATGGCCGGCAAGCCATTTGACCATCTGCACGTAGAGCCCTTCCTTTGTCGGGTCGCCGGCCAGCACCGCATTCTGCGCGCCGGCCGGGCTCGGCTCCGACCATTTGATCTGATCGGGCAATTTGAAAGCGACCGCCGCCGGATTGAGCTCCGCCGCGCGAGCGCCGCCGCCGGCTAGATAAGGCGCGACCGCCGGCAGCAACGCCAGCGAACGCCGCGTGAATGTGATCATGGAATCCTCCTCGCGCGCTTCTTGCTTTTGAGCGCGTGCCGCAAGGGTAGCGCGTCGCGCCGGTCGAGGCGAGATGGGATGCCGCCCATTTGGCGGGCGCTACACGAAGCCGCGTGCGCATTGCGCGGCCCGCGCGGTGCTGTATTAGGTTGCCGCAACAAACGTGCCGTCCCAAGGAGTAAAAATGAAACGCAGTACCGATCGCATTCTGACCACCCATGTCGGCAGCCTGATCCGGCCGCAGGCGCTGCAAGAGTTTTTGCGCGCCAAACAGGCCGGCAAGCCTTACGACACGGCCGCTTATGACAAGTGCCTGACGGCTTCGGTCGCGGAGGTGGTGCACAAGCAGGCCGAGGTCGGCATCGACGTCATCAGCGACGGCGAGTTCGGCAAATCGATCAGCTGGTCGCAATACGTGCTCGAACGCCTGAGCGGCTTCGAACGGCGGCCAATCAATCCGGGCAAGAAAAATCCATTTACCCGCGGTGTCGACCGCGAACAATTCGCCGAATTTTATGCCGAGCTCGATGCCCGCGAAGGCGTCGCCACCACGGTTGAGGCGGTGTGCGTCGGCCCGATCGCCTATACCGGCCAGGCCGAGCTGCAGCGCGACATCGACAATTTCAAAGCCGCGCTGAAGATCGTCAATGTGGTCGAGGCGTTCCTGCCGGTGGCGGCGCCGGCCAGCGTCATCCCCGACCGCAAGAACGAATACTACAAGACCGATGAGGAGCTGATCCGCGCCATCGGCGCCGCGATGCGCACCGAATACCGCATGATCATCGACGCAGGCTTCGTGCTGCAACTCGACGACGCCCGCGCCGCCGTCACCTATGATCGCATGGTGCCGCCGGGCAGCTTTGAAGATTATCGCAAATGGCTGCGGCTGCAGGTCGAGGTGCTCAACGAGGCGATCAAAGGCCTACCGCCGGATCGCATCCGCTATCACGTCTGTTGGGGCAGCTGGCCCGGCCCGCACACCACCGACGTGGCGCTCAAAGACATCGTCGATCTCATCCTTAACATGAATGTCGGCGCCTTCGTCATCGAAGGCGCCAATCCGCGCCACGAGCACGAATGGCGGGTCTGGGAGAGCGCAAAACTGCCGGCGGGCAAGGTGCTCATCCCGGGCGTCATCAGCCACGCCACCAACGTGGTCGAGCATCCGGAACTGGTCGCCGAACGCATTGTGCGGCTCGCTAAACTGGTCGGGCGCGAAAACGTGCTGGCCGGCACCGATTGCGGCTTCGCCCAAGGCCCGTTCCATCGCCGGGTGCATCCGAGCATCATGTGGGCGAAGCTTGGTGCGTTGGTCGAGGGCGCGCGGATCGCGAGCGGAGAGTTGTGGCGGAAAGCGGCGTAGCCTCGGTTACTCCGCCGCGACCGCGTGCACCGGCTCTTCGGCCGCCTCGACCGGGCCGCGTCTTTCGCCGAACAGCCAGGTCTGCAGCCGGTCGAGATAGAGATAAACGACCGGCGTGGTGTAGAGCGTCAGCACTTGGCTCACGGCCAAGCCGCCGACCATGGCGTAGCCGAGAGGCTGGCGCATTTCCGAGCCGGCGCCGGTGCCGATGGCGAGCGGGATGCCGGCGAGCATGGCCGCCGCCGTGGTCATCAGGATCGGGCGGAAGCGCAGCAGGCATGCCTCGCGGATCGCGTCGTGCGGCGCCATGTGGCGGTCGCGCTCGGCGGAAATGGCGAAATCGACCAGCATGATGCCGTTCTTCTTGACGATGCCGATGAGGAGAATGATGCCGATGATGCCGATCACCGACAGATCCATATGGCCGAGGCTCAGCGCCAACAGCGCGCCGATGCCGGCCGACGGCAAGGTCGAGAGAATCGTCAGCGGGTGGATGAAGCTTTCGTAGAGGATGCCGAGAATGATGTAGACGACGATGAGCGCAGCCGCGATCAGCGCCGGCTCGCTGCGCAGCGAGGTCTGGAACGCCTGGGCGTTGCCCTGGAACGTCGGGATGATCGCGGCCGGCATGCCGATCTGGCGCGACGCCTCGTTGACGGCATTGACGGCCTGGCCGAGCGCGACGCCGGGTTTCAAGTTGAACGTGATGGTCACTGCGGGGAATTGGCCCTGGTGGGAAATCAGAAGCGGACCGACGCCGTTTGCGTCGACGGAGACGAGGGCGGACAGCGGCACCGCGGCGCCGGTCAGCGGCGACTTCACATAGAGGCGGTCGAGCGTCGAGAGGTCCTTCTGAAGTTCGGGCAGGATTTCCAGCACCACGAAGTAGGTTTTGAGCTGGGTGAAATATTGCGTGATCTGACGTTGGCCGAAGGCGTCGTTCAGCGTGTCGTCGATCGCCTGCGCGGAGATGCCGAAGCGCGAGGCCTGGTCGCGGTTGATGGCGATCTGCAATTTCGGCGCATTGGCCAACAGATCGCTGGTGACGTCGGCGAGCTGCGGCAAGGTGCGCAGCTTCTCAAGGAGCCTTTGCGACCAGTCGTTCAGCTCGTCGATATTCGTGTCCTGCAAGGTGTACTGAAAGCTGCCGCGGGCGATGCGGGCGCCGACATTGATGTCCTGGGCCGGCTGCAGGAACAGGTTCACGCCCTGCAGCTTGGCGAGCTGCGGCCGCAAGCGGTCGATGATCTGTGACGAAGTGAGCTTGCGCTCGTCGCGCGGCTTCAACACGATGAAATAACGGCCGGTGTTGGCGCTCTGCGCGCTGCCGGTGCTGCCGGTCTGCGAGCCGAATCCTTCGATGTCGGGATCGGCCAGGATGACGTCGCCGACGGTATGCATCAGCCGCATCATCTCATCCGGCGAGGTTTCCTGCGCGGCCTCGGCAAAACCCTGGATCAGGCCGGTGTCCTGGATCGGAAAAAAGCCCTTCGGGATCAGGATCGCCATGATCAGGGTAAGCGCCATGGTGGCGAAGAAGATGGCGAGCGTGATCGGCTGATGGCGGAGCACGATGTCCAGCGTACGCCGGTAGAAATTGAGCATGCCGTTGAAGCCGGACTCGATCACGCGATAGACGCGGCCGTGGGTCTCCGGCTCCCGCTTCATGAAGCGCGAGCACATCATCGGCGCTAACGTCAGCGACACCAGCGCCGACACCGCGATCGAGGCGGTGACGGTCAGCGCGAATTCGCGGAACAGCCGGCCGATGATGCCGCTCATCAACAGGAGCGGAATGAACACCGCGATCAGCGAGCACGAGATCGACAGCACCGTGAAGCCGATCTCGCGCGAGCCGCGCAGCGCCGCGGTGAACGGCGGCTCGCCGTGCTCGACGTGGCGGTAAATATTCTCCACAACGACGATGGCGTCATCAACGACGAAGCCGACCGCGATGGTCAGCGCCATCAGCGACAGGTTGTCGAGGCTGAAATGCATCAGATACATCGCCGCGAACGAGCCGGCCAGCGCCAGCGGCACCGTCACGCTCGGAATCAGCGTCGCCCAAAAATTGCGCAGGAACAGAAGGATCACCATCACCACGAGGCAGATGGTGAGCACCAAGGTGAACTCGACGTCGGCCACGGAGGCGCGGATGGTCACCGTGCGATCGAGAATGGTTTCGACCTTGACCGCCGGCGGAATGCGCGCGGTGAGCTGCGGCAGCTGCGCCTTGATCTGGTCGACGGTATCGATGACGTTGGCGCCGGGTTGCTTGAACACGGCGAGAATGACGCCGTCGCGGTTGTTCTGATAGCCGGCGACGGTGCGGTCGACCTGATCGGCGACCGCCTGGCCGACGTCGCGCACCCGGACCGGCGCGCCGTTGCGGTAGGCCAGCACGACGTCGTTGTACTTGTCGGCGTCGGTGATCTGGTCGTTGGCGGCGATGGTGAAGGTGATCTTGTCGGTATTGATCACGCCCTTGGCGGCATTGGTGGTCGCGGTGACCAGCGTGCTGCGGATGTCCTCGAGCGTGATGCCGCTTGCGGCAAGCTTGGCGGGATCGACTTGCACGCGGATCGACGGAGTGCGGTCGCCGAACACCGAGACCTGGGCGACGCCGTTTACCTGCGAGATCTGCTGCGCCATGAAAACGTTGGCATATTCGTCGACCGTGATCAGCGGCACGGTGTCGGAATGCACCGAGAGCAGAAGAACGGGCACGTCCGCCGGATTGACTTTCTTGTAGGCCGGCGGCGTCGACAGCGCCTGCGGCAGCGTCTTGGCGGCAACCGTGATCGCCGCCTGCACGTCCTGCGCCGCGGAATCGATGTTACGTTCAAGATCGAACTGGATGACGATGGTCGAGGCGCCGAGCGAGCTCTGCGACGTCATCTGGGTGATGCCGGCGATCTGGCCGAACTGCTGCTCCAGCGGCGCGGCGACCGAGGTCGCCATGGTCTCGGCGCTGGCGCCCGACCAGGTCGTCGTGATCTGAATGGTCGGGAAGTCGACTTGCGGCAGCGGCGCCACCGGCAGGAACGGGAACGAGACAATGCCGACAAAGGCCAGAGCCGCCATCATCAGCGTGGTCGCGGCCGGCCGCCGGATGAACGGTTCCGAAATGTTCACGACGCATGCCCCGGCGTCGCCGCGGTGGACGGCGCGGTGATGGTGACCGGTGCGTTGGCTTGCAGCTTGTACTGGCCGTCGGTGACCACGCGGTCGCCGTCGTTGACGCCTGAGACGACGATGGTGCGGTCGCCGGTCGTCGCGCTGGTTTCGATCGGACGCGGCTCGACGGTGTTGTCCGATTTCACCACCCAGGCGAACAGCCCGTGCGGCCCGCGCTGCACGGCGAGCGGCGGGATGACGACGACGTCTTTGCGGGTGTCGACCAGCAAGCGGGCATTGACGAATTCGCCCGGCCACAGTTTTTCGTCGTCGTTCTTGAACGTCGCCTTAAGGCGGAAGGTTGCGGTGGTCGGATCGATCAGGTTGTCGATGGTGGTCAGCGTGCCGGTCGAGAGCAGCCGGGTGTTGTTGCGGTCGTAGGCGGCGACCTCGACGGTACCGCGCGCCGCCGCATCGCGCACGTCGTCGAGATTCTGCGCCGGCAGCGTGAAGGTGACGGTGATGGGTTCGGTCTGGGTCAGGATGGCGATCGCGCCCTGATCGCTAGCATGCACGATGTTGCCGGGATCGACCATGCGCACGCCCATGCGGCCGTCATTCGTCGCCACGATGTTGGTGTAGTCGAGATTGGTCTGCGCGGTTTCGATTGCCGCGTCGTCGGCGGCGATCGAGGCCTTGGTCTGATCGACCTTGGCCTGCTGCAGATCGAGGTTCTGCTGGGTTTCGGCGTTCTTGAGCACCAGCGCCTGGAACCGGGCGAGGTCCTTTACGGCGGCGATCAGCGCCGCCTCGTCTTGCGCCTTGTGCGCTTTGGCGGCGTCGAGCGCGGCCTGATAGAGCCGCGGATCGATCTTGGCCAAGACGTCGCCGCGATTGACGCGCTGGCCTTCCTTGAAGAGCACCTCCTGCAGCTTGCCGTCGACCTGAGCGTGGATGCCGACGGTGAACAACGCCTGCACCGTGCCAAGCCCGGTGAGATAGATCGGGACGTCTTGACGGGAGGCGGTGGCGACGCTGACCGGCACGGCGGCCCGGGCGGCGCGCGTCGCATGGGCCGGGTCGGGCCCCTGCGACCAATACCAATAGGACAGGCCCAGGACCGCCAAGCCTGCGACACCGACACTGATCACGACAGAACGACGGCTCATTCGGCCCGGTCCGAACCGGCTCGTTTCCACGGGCTTCCCTCTAAAAGAGCGCGCTTCGGCGGGTCGCCGCGTCGCTTCCGATGGCTTTAGCCCTTAACTCTATAGCGGCGCGAATACCTTTCTGGAAGATGAAAAGAAATTCATATTGCATTGCACGCGCATAAACGCCGGGGGCGATCTGCGTAAATTTCGCATATCCAAGAACGTCTGCAATCATGAGTTGAGATTGCGAGCGGTAGGGTTGAATAGCGGCGCGCGAATGGGGAACCGGCGGTTTTTCGATGCGGCGCGTCCGTCTCGAACATGGGGCCGACGCAATCCGAACGGGTTCATCTGCGGAAGCGGATTTGATAGGGTGGCGCCACCCCCGACGAATTCGCCAGGTCCAGGAGATCGATCATGCTCGACGTCACCAAGCGCCAAGACACCGCCCCGTTCGATACCGCACTCCTCGACCGGCTCATGGACGAGGCGGACATCGATGTTCTGGTCGCGACCTCGAAGCACAATGTTCAGTATCTGCTCGGCGGCCACCGCGCCTTCTTCTTCGAATCCATGGACGCGATGGGGCTGAGCCGCTACCTGCCGGTTTTCGTCTACCAGAAGGGCGCGTCGCAAAAGGCCGGCTTCTTCGGCCATCGCATGGAGGGCTTTCAGAACGAGGTGAAACCGTTCTGGGTGTCGGAGGTCAATACCAAGAGCTCGGGCGCCGTCGACGTGATGGAAAAAGCCGTCGATTACCTGCGCCGCCTGGTGCCGAATGCAAAACGCATCGCGGTCGAGACCGCGTTCATCCCGCTCGATTCGGCTGCCGTGTTGCGCAAGGCTTTTCCGAATGTCGAACTCGTCGATGCGCTGTTCGTGCTGGAACGTCTCCGTGCGCGTAAAACGCCGCAAGAGCTGGAGATGCTCAAGATCGCCTCCGACGCGGTGATCGATTCAATGGAAGCGGTGTTCAAGAATTTCGGTCCCGGCGCCACCAAGAACGAGCTGACCGAAGCGCTGCGCCGCGAGGAAACGCAGCGCGGGCTGACTTTCGATTATTGCCTGATCGCGGCCGGATCGAGTCTCAACCGCGCGCCGTCGGACCAGCGCTGGGAGAAGGGCGACGTGCTGTCGCTGGATTCCGGCGGCAATTACCACGGCTATATCGGCGACGTGGCGCGCATGGGGGTCGCCGGCGAGCCCGACGCCGAATTGGTCGATCTGTTGGCCGAAGTCGAAGCCATCGAGCAGGCCTCGATGAAGCCGATCCGCTCAGGCGTTTTGGGCAGCGAGATCTACGCGGCGGCCGACGCCGTGCTGCACAAGTCGAAACTGCACAACCACATCCATTTCCTCGCCCACGGCATGGGGCTCGTCAGCCATGAGGCGCCGCGGCTGACCAATTCCGGCCCGGTGCCTTACGACGCCTATGATGCGACGCGGCCGCTGGAGACCGGGATGGTGGTCTCGGTCGAAACCACGCTGCAGCACCCGCGCCGCGGATTCATCAAGCTGGAAGATACGGTGATCGTGCAGCCGAACGGTTTTGAGGTCTACGGCGACCGCATCCGCGGCTGGAACCGCGCGGGGCGCGGCGCCTGAGCGGGCAGGGCGCGTCTAAGCGCGAGAGCTTGACGATTGTTCAGTCTGCGCGGCGGCGCGTGCGCGAGCGATTGCGCGCGCAAAGCCCTCGTCCTCTTCGCGCCGCAGCTTGTGCAGATAACCGAAACAGATCAGGCCGACGAAGGCCCACACTCCGCCGGCGACGTAGAACACCAGCGGATCGACGCTGGTGAAGGTATTCATGATCAGGCAGGTGGTGCCCCAGGCGATCAACACGATGACGGCGCGCGGCAGCAGGTAACCCATGATTCGAGCCTCGTAGCAGGACGCCACGATGCTGCGCGCGTATGGTTAGTAATACGTAAATTCCCGTAGGGTGCCCGTCGCCGGCCGATGTCAGACGTTCTGCGTCACCGCGCTGACGAACTTGGCGCCGACATCCTGGCCGTTGCGCCAGACTACTTTGTAGGTGCCGCTCTGGCCGGTCGCGCCGCCTTCGGGAAAAATCAGAACGAATTCATCGAGAACTTCGTAACCGTTGACATGAATGCGCACGCCTTCGGTGGAAATATTGCTGACCAGGCAATAGCGCGGCGCAATGCCGATGCCGAGCTTGATGGTGGCCAGCTTGCCGAGCCGTTGGCGCGGCGTGCGGCGTCTTTCCTCGATATCGAGCGAGCTCATGATGGGCGGCTCCACATGGCGGCCGCGCCGTGGCGATGGCGACGGCCTCTCATGTGAAGACACCTAGCGAACGGCACTTGTCGGCGGCCTAACGCCGGCAGTCGGATTTTCCGCGCATTTGCCTGAAAATCGAGGCGGCGGGGCGCATTGCCGTGCTTGCGATCGGGCATCGGCGCCAATTCGCGGATCACTTAGGCGATCGGGTTCGCTTGATGTTGTTTTGCGTGGCGCGCTCTACTGAAGACACGGCGTGGTCGTCCGATGGGGGCGCTTTCGCGCGCCGGCCACGGCGGCGCCAGAATTTTTCCGGCAACGGCGCCGCGCTCGAGAAGGTTCCCGCCTCGATGGCGTCAAGGGCCATAAGCAAGGCCGCCGACGCCGTCGTCGCGTCGACGCCGGTGACGAATTGCCAAATTCTTCTGCGGCCCGTGATCAGGGGCTTGCCGCTGGATCGTAAAATCTTGGCCCGCCATTTGCCGGGCCCTTGTTCAAAAGCCTCGACGACGAAACCGAGATACTCCATGCGCCCCCGCCTGAATATCGACGGTAACGGGGTACGACACAGGAGTAAGCGAAGGCTTGCGGCAAACGGGCAAAAATGAGGTGTTATCGTGGGCACTTATGTCGCGACGGACGTGTCGCCGCGAGAGCATGAAGCATGGCGCGAAACAGGGCAGGGACCGCAACGGCAATGGTCGGGGCCGCTCTCGTCTTGGTGATCGCTTTGGCGATCGTTTCGGCGATGTGCGCCGATGCCGGCGCCCAAGACGCGGTTCCGGCGCGCGTCAGCTTTGCGAGCATGGATGGACGGACAAAGCTCATCGGCTACGTCTTCACGCCGGACAATACCGGCCGCGCGCCCGCGGTCGTGATGATGCATGGTCGCGGCGGCGCGTATTCGACCGAGGCCAACGGCCGCTACGACGCCTCGACCTTGTCGCAGCGGCATCAGATGTGGGGGCGCCTGTGGGCGTCGCTGGGCTATGTGGCGATCCTGGTCGACGGCTTTGGACCGCGCGGCTATCCGCAAGGTTTTCCGCGCTTGAGCTACGACCAGCGTCCCGAAGCGCTCAATGAGGTGACGGTGCGGCCGCTCGATGCCTATGGCGCGCTCGGCTATCTGCGCAGCCTGCCGGACGTGGCGCCGGACGGCATCGTGCTGCAAGGCTGGTCGAATGGCGGCAGCGCCACGCTCGCCACCATGGCGGTGGTCGCAGCCGACACGCCGGGCGCCGTGGCGCACAGCCCGGTGCTCGGCTACCGCTCGGCGCTGGCGTTCTATCCGGCCTGCGGATTGAAAGGCACGTTCGAGGACGGCTATCGCCCCTACGCGCCGATCCGGGTTTTCATGGGCGACGCCGACGAGGAAGTGTCGCCGAAGCGCTGCGCGACGCTCGTGGAAAAAAGCCGCGCCCAAGGCGGCGACATCGCCATCAAGTTCTATCCCGGCGCCACCCACGATTTCGACGATCCCGGCCGCAAGCGGCAAAGTATCGACGGCAACGTCGCGGCGAAGGCCGACGCCATGGAAGCGGCGCCGGCGTTTTTCGCGGAACAGCTTGCGGTCAAGCGGTGAGGTGGAGGCTTCGAAGTTGGCTCCCGCTTGACCGACCCGGCCCGGTCGTTATTGACTGAGGCTGAACCCGGCCCAATCAAAAGGAGACTCCCATGCGCGACTTCCTTCGTCCGCTCGCTGGCACTCTCGGTATTGCCTGCCTCGCCGCCGGGTTGACCATCTTGTCTACAGGCGGCGCTTTGGCGCAGGCCAGACAGGCGCCGTCGAACCAGATGGCTCCGGCCCAGGCCGCCCCGCCGCCCTTGAAGCAGATGGCGCTGACCGACAAGCAGATCGACGGCGTGCTTGCCGCGCAAAAGGACATCGATGCGATTACCCAGAAGCTGCCGCCCAATGCCCCGCCGTCTCCGAAGGTTATCGCGCAGCTTGATGCCGTGGCCAAGAAGAATGGTTTTGCCAGCTACGATGACTACAATGATGTCGTCGAAAACATCACGCTGGTGCTTTCGGGCATCGATCCTACGACTAAAAAATATGTCGGCTTCGAAGCGGCGACAAAGGCGCAGATCGCTCAGGTCCAGGCCAACAAGCAAATGTCGGCCAAGGACAAGAAGGATGCGCTCGCCGAGCTCAACGAGTCGCTTAAGTCCCCGGCGCCAGCGGTCGCAAACAAGGGCAACATCGATCTCGTCGTCAAAAACTACGACAAGCTCGCCGATGCGCTGGGCGGAGGTCAGCAGTAGGCGCGAAGAATCTCGCTGGGAAAGACCACTTTTCTGGCGGCTTTCTTTCGGCCGCCGGCGCAGGATTAGCGCGCCCAAACATCGGCTTTTTCGCCACCGCAGGCGGCTAGCCTTCCTTGCAGCCGCGCTGCTTATGTTCCTCGGAGCGACGTTCCATCATTTCGCGGAGGCATCGAACCGCTGTTGCATAGGAAGGATCGGCGGCAAGGTCGGCTTTAAGTTTGCCGTCCGGATAGTCGTGCATATACGTGCGCAGTTTAAGGTAGACACGTTCGGGCAATCGATCGGTGAATTGATCCACAAACCCGCACACCTCAACGATCGAATAATATCGTGATCCGATTTGGATCAAACGCCCCGGTTGCTCGGGAGTCCAAATCTCATAGACCAACACCGCATAGGCAAATGCCTCGGCAAAATCGGGCGGGATCGGTTCGGCTGACTGCTCCGCCATGATCGTCTCCACACGCGACAGCTCGTGCGGAGATGACGGCTTTTTTGGAACCGAGCGCGGACCCAAACGTGGCCGCTTCCCCAAGAAATGCCATTAAACAGTTTTTAGCCTTGGCAGCGCAGAATGACCTGCGGATGTGACATGTGAGGGTAGCCGTGCGTAGTACACACCTGACTGACGACGACTTGTGGCGGGCTATTGCCGCTAATACAGACGCAATGTCGATCCTTATAGAAAAGCAGTTGGATGCGGAAATGGCGGCTGCTGATCCCGACACCCGCCAAAAGCTCATGCTCTTCAATGTGCAGGCGATCGATAATTATAATCGCCAATACCGGGATTGCATTGCCGAGGTTCGCCGCCGCTATCCCTCGATCTAGTCAAATCGCGCAGCGCTAAAATGACCACCCAAAGCCGGGCGGTGGTGCAACGCATTCTCCAACGACGCACGAATTGGTCGCCGTCAGGCGCTAGCTTTGGCTGCCCCAGCTGCCACGCAAGATATGCCATCGTTCGCCGCCAAACGCCTCCTGGCATAATGCCGACGTGTGAGGAGTGCGATCAGGACTTTCCGCCGACAGACAATGGCGAGTGGCTGCTCTACGAGCGCGCAAACGACTGATCCAACGGCCGTTTCCTCAAGCATCTAACTTGGGAATCGGCTCCGTTGGTCGGCGATTGCCGCTCAGTCCCAATTCTGTTCTTTTTTCCAATGCGGCCAATAGCAAATAATGTTCGGCAATTTGCAGGTGGATCTGCCCTGTTCCCGGGGTTTGCGAGGTAGCGAAGACTGTCATGCATTCGTTGGCGCGATTGCAATATCGCGTGGCTCGGTCGCAGGTACCGGACATTAGGTTTCCTCCGCAGCGCTGTCTTAGCCTGCGCATTAATGCAGTGCACAAAACGTGGTTCCGCTTGGCGATGCAGCGTTCTTGTTTGAGTAAATAATTGCTTGCCTATGCCACGCACACCGCCTGCACCCCGGCCAAGCGCTTGCAAATTTCCACACCGGGTTGTCCGTCAGCGGCGGCCCCGCATCCCGCCCACAGGCCTGTCCAGCTTGTCCCGCCTGCCGCACGGGCGTAGTCTAACGATGTGGGCGAACGACAACAGCTTGCCCACACCAGCTCGCTTAGGCCCCGCACGCCGCTCCGGCTAGCGGGGCCTTTTTTGTCCAAAGCGTACGTAAGAAGTTGCTACTTGCTGCACGTACCGCTGAAGGCGTGGCAATATTCGCCCTTCGAGCAACGCTTCGATTTATCCTTAGTGCCGCATAGACACGTCACTTTGGCCGGCTGTCCATCAGCGCAGGCGGGCGTATGTCTTTTCGTCATCGCTTGTACCGATCCGACGGACAGAGGAATCGCGAGTAGGGCGACGGCAAATATCTTCAACATGGTTCACTCCCCGTTTTCGTTTATTCCAGCACCACACGGATAATCTACTGCGCAGGCAAGTTTAATGTCTAGCCGCCGTTGAGCATTTCCCTCAGCTTGGCGATGTTGGCAGCAATCCGGGGCGCCTCGTCGCGCGTGAGCAGCTTTGCAGTCGATCGCCGGCCGGGCTCGTTCTCGAAATAGATATAAGCAAGCGGCTGCTTGCCGCAGTCCCGCACGATGAAGCGCACGGAGCTTTCCTCGATCGACCCGGGCGGCGGGAGGCGAAGGGGTGAGGGCATCTAATCTTTACTTTTTCGGCACAAAATTTCGCCCATGATCCGGGCTATCCCAATACTTGCTTTCTGTATTGCCGTTGCCGCTTGCGCAACAGAGCAGAAGGTTGTTTGGACGCGAGCGGATGGCCGTCCAGTGGTCCAGACCCTGCTTGAAATAGACCAAACAGATTGTCGTGACGAAGGGCAAAAGAAGGATTTTTTGGATACCAACGACAAGGCTAAGCCTGTGCGGCAATCAAAAGCCGATCAATATACCGAGTGTATGATCGGGCACGGTTATTTGGCATCGAAGTAATCACGAAACAAGACGCGGCGGGAAGCGGCGGGACATGTCAAACGGCGCGCTCCCGGTCATTCAATCTTCAAAATTTCCAGGTCGCATTTCCAATAAGCCGATCTCCCGATGGTTTGATGATGTCGGCATGCACCGGCTGTGGAAATGTTTCGATCGTCGCTTCCAGATCGGCACGAGTGATGCGGGTGGGCATGGGGTTCATCTTTAAGGGCATCGATTTGCCGTCTGGGGGCCTTGCTCACGCGCTTTCTCGGCCGGATGGATGCCCTCGCTAGGGCCAGCCGCAATACGCCCTGGGGGTGTTTCTAGGAATTTTGCAAAATGCTGCCAGATGCGCTGCCTGGCTAGGTTTTCGATATTTTAGCTATCGCTAATTTTGCCGCTAAGCCTTTGAAGCTGTTTGGCTCCCCGGGCCGGATTCGAACCAGCGACCAACCGGTTAACAGCCGGTTGCTCTACCGCTGAGCTACCGGGGAACAGCACCTCGCGTGCGCGCAACGCGTATAACAAAGCCGGGCCGGCTTTGAAAGCAGCAAAGCGGCGGAAATTCCGGAGTGTTCGCCTTGGTTTTGCCTGGCCTGGCTTGCCGAGCCGTAGCTTGCGGCGGTTCGCTAAGGCCCGCCTACGCGACCGCTTCGGCGCGGCAGCCTTCGCTCACCGCGCGAGCGAAGGCTGGAGGCCACGCCCGGAATTGAACCGGGGTACACGGTTTTGCAGACCGTTGCGTAACCACTCCGCCACGTGGCCTTGAGGGGCGCCGGCGTGGTTGCAACCGGTCCCCCGTAATTCTCCGCTCTATAAAGGAACGGCTCTCCGCCGGCAACGCTACGGGTGAAAGTCGCGTTTAAGCCTTAACGCCGCCGCAGCGCGATTGTCGCAGCCAAAACTTGCGTTTTGCCAGGCCCTGCCGCACAACGACGGCCTGCGAATATGGGAACCGAAATCATGTTCGACACGGCAACGGCGCGCCGGATGATGGTCGACGGGCAGGTCCGCACCGCCGACGTCACCGACCTCGACCTGATCGCCGCCATGGCGGCGGTGCCGCGCGAGCGCTTCGTGCCGCCGGCGCTCGCCGAGCAGGCTTACCGCGACGGCGACATCGCCATCGGCAACGGCCGCGTGCTGCTCAAGCCGATGGTGCTGGCCAAGCTGATCCAGGCGGCGCGGGTGCGCGGCGACGATCATGTGCTCGATGTCGGTTGCGGCAGCGGCTATTCGTCGGCGGTCATGGCGCGGCTCGCCGGCTCGGTGGTGGCGCTGGAATCGGATGAGGCCCTGGCGCAGCAGGCGAAAGCAACGCTCGCTGCGACCGATGGTAGTCAGGTGAAAGTGGTGACGGCACCGTTGACCGCCGGCTGGCCGGCGGCGGCGCCCTACGATGTGATCCTGCTCAATGGCGCCACCGAGATCGTCCCTGAAACCCTTGGCCGCCAGTTGAAGCCTGACGGCCGGTTGGCCTGCATTTTCGGCCGCGGGCCGACGGGCAAAGCCATGATCTACCGCCAGATCGAAGGCCAATTGGTCGGCCGCCCGGTGTTCGACGCAACGGCGCCGGTGCTGCCGGGTTTTGTCGCGCCGCTGGCATTCGTCTTTTAAGGCGCTAGCGAGAACAGGTCTGCTCGCGGAACTGGATCGGCCGATTTAACGCCGTTCGGATTGCCCGCAGTCCATGGGTCGGGTCACCACCTGTGGCGCTTTTGTGCCAATGCTCAAAATTCTGTAAGTTGTCCCCCTTGCAGGGGTTTTACCTTGCAATCCAGCCGCATAGTGTTCCGTGTTCGGCTCCGTCTGCCCGTCGGCGGCGGAGGCTTAGGTCATTGTTCAGGCCTGAGAGTCTTGCCGGGCTGAACCGGCAAGGGTGGGACGGGGAGCGTTGTGCGGGTCATCAAGAGTGGCAGAGGGCTGCGGGCGCAGTTTTGTCGGCCCATAGCAAGCCTCGCTGTGGCAGCTGCGGTGCTCGGCGCGAGCTGCGCCGGCGCGGCCGCCGACACGCTCGAATGGGCCTTGGTGCAGGCCTATCAGAACAATCCGTCGCTCAACGCGCAGCGCGCGTCATTGCGCGCCATCGACGAGAACGTTCCGCAGGCACTGTCCGGCTATCGCCCGAAGCTCTCCGTGGTCGGCAACGGCGGCTACGATTATTCCAGCACGCTAGCGCACACGGTCAATCAGCAGGTGTTTCCGAACACCGTCGCCTACACCAACTTCGCCGAGCCCTACGAGCAGCGCGGCGTTGCCGCGACCGCGACGCAGACGCTGTACAACGGCAATCAGACCGCCAACAAAGTCCGCCAGGCCGAGAGCCAGGTCATGGGCGCGCGCGAGACCTTGCGCGTCACCGAGCAGCAGGTGCTGCTCGACGCCGCCACCTCGTATATGAATTTGCTGCGCGACCAGGCCATCCTCGAGCTGAACCGGCGCAACGTCGAAGTGCTCACCGAGCAGCTGAAACAGACCCGCGACCGCTTCAATGTCGGCGAAGTCACCCGCACCGACGTCGCGCAGGCGGAATCGCGGCTCGCCGCCGGGCGCTCCCAGTTGCTCAATGCGCAGTCGAACGAGATCACCTCGGAGGCGAACTACCGGCGCGTCATCGGCGTCGATCCGGGCAAGCTGGCGCCGGGCAGCCCGGTCGACCGGTTCTCGCCGAACGCGCTGCCGCGGGCGATTTCCGACGGCGAGCAGCTCAGCCCCACGGTGTTGGCGGCGATGTACGGTGTCGATATCGCCGAGCTCGCCGTCAAGGTCAGCGAAGGCGCGCTCTATCCCAATCTTTCGGTGGCGGCGACGGCGTCGAAAAACTACGATCCCACCGCGGCCATCAACAGGCAGACATTGGCGTCGGTCATCGGCACGCTGACGGTGCCGCTGTATCAGGGCGGCAGCGAGTTCTCCACCATCCGGCAATCGAAGGAGACGCTCGGTCAGCAACGCCTCAATCTCGACGTCAACCGCGACCAGGCCCGCGCCACGGTGGTGCAGAGCTGGGGCCAGCTCGATGCCGCCAAGGCCGAGATCGAGTCGACGACGGCGCAGGTCAACGCCGCCGAAATCGCGCTCAACGGCGTGCGCGAAGAAGCGCGCGTCGGCCAGCGCACCACGCTCGACGTGCTCAACGCCCAGCAGGAGCTCGTCAACGCCCGGGTCGCGCTGGTTACCGCGCAGCACGATCGCGTGGTGGCGTCATATACGTTGCTGGCGGCGGTCGGCGGGCTGTCGATGCCGCGACTCGGGCTCAACGTGACGATCTACGATCCGCAGGTGCATTATCAACAAGTGCGCGATGCCTGGATCGGCGTCCGTATCCCCGACGGCCGCTAGCGATCCCAGCGGTTGCCGCGCGATCCGCGAAGCCGTTGCGCACAACCCACAAATCGTTGTTTGCCTTCGATTCTTGGCATGACATAATCGCTCGTGGCGTTTCATACTTGCCGCCGATGATTCGCCGCCGCCGCGCCGGCCAAAGGAAACGGCCTTGCGGCGGTCGGTGTCAGGACTTGAGCGAACGGGCGAGGATGCGCGCATGACGCAACCGGCGAAATCGCAGGAACCGTCGATGGAGGAAATTCTCGCCTCCATACGCCGTATCATCGCCGACGACGACGCCAACAAATCCGCGCCGCGCCCGGCGGAGCCGGCACCGCAAGCCGTGGCACCGGCCCCGGCCGCCCGGCCCGCACCGCCGCCTCCGGCGCCGCCTCCGGTGCCAGCGCGGGTGACGCCGCCCGAGCCGAGCCTCGACGAAGCCGTGGCGGCCGAGCATGAGCCGACGGCGGACCTGGAGGATCAAGCCGCCGATATCCTCGATCTCACCGAACAGATGGCGGCACCGCAGCCGGCGCCGGCGGCGAAACCCGCGCCGCAATTCCGCACCATCGACGGCAGTTTCGACGTCAGCTACGAAGAGGAAAAGCCGGCGCCGCAAATGTCCATGCCTGCTGCTCAAATGCCTGCTCCGCCAATGCCCGAGGCGCGCGCTCCGTCGCCGAGCGAGGACAGTCCGTATCGCGGTGACGCGCGTAGCAGTCAGCTGTTGTCGAGCGTGACCAGCGCAGCGGTGGATTCCGCCTTCAACACGCTCGCCCAAACCGTGCTGGTGCAGAACGCCCGTACGCTTGAGGATCTGGTGCGCGAAATGCTGCGCCCGATGCTCAAAGCCTGGCTCGACGACAATCTCCCCGGCATGGTGGAGCGTCTTGTTCGCGCCGAGATCGAACGCGTCTCCCGCGGCCGCATGGGCTGACGGCCCGCTGTCCTGGCAGTAACGATCACGCGCCCTTGAGCGCAGTGGCGAGTTTTTTCGCCTGGTCCGCCAAGACGTGCTGCTCTTCCTTGAAGCTGCCGTGCGGTCGCAGCGGCACGCCGTCCTTTCGCGGAATGACGTGAATGTGCAGGTGGAACACGGTCTGGCCGCTCGCCGGCTCGTTGAACTGAACGATGGTCACCCCGTCGGCGGCAAAGAGCGGCACGGCCGCCTTGGCGATCTTCTGCGCCACCTTGATGGCATGGGCGAGGTCGTCCGGCGCAATGTCGATAATGGTGCGGGCAGGGGACTTGGGCACGACGAGCGTGTGGCCCGGCGCCTGTGGCATGATGTCGAGGAAGGCTATTGTCTTGTCGTCCTCGTAAACTTTGTGGGATGGCACTTCGCCGCGCAGAATTTTGGCAAAGATATTGTTCGGGTCGTAGCTCGGCATGGCGCCCTCCGCGGCTCGCGCGCTCGATGACAATCACTCATTCCGGATCGAGAACCAAATCCTTGCGATAGGGCGCCATTGCCGCCATTTCGGCGCCGGCCGCGGCCACATAGGCGCGCTCGCGCACCAGATACTCGGCGATGGCGCGGCGCAGCGCAGGGTCGGCAATGTAGTGCGCCGAATGGGTGGTTTTGGGCATATAGCCGCGGGCGATCTTGTGCTCGCCCTGGGCGCCGGCCTCGACGGTCGAGAGCTTGTGGGCGATCGCGAAATCGATCGCCTGGTAGTAGCACAACTCGAAATGCAAAAACGGATGATGCTCGATGGCGCCCCAGTGCCGGCCGAACAGGGTGTGGGAACCGATGAAGTTGATGGCGCCGGCAATCCAGCGCCCGGCGCGCTTGGCCATCATCAGCACGATGCGGTCGCCCATCTTGGCGCCGGCGAGCGAATAGAATTCACGCGTCAGATAGGGCCGGCCCCATTTGCGCGAGCCGGTCTCCATGTAGAAATCGAAGAACGCGTCCCACACGTCTTCGGTGAGTTCGCTGCCGGTCAGCCAGTGCACGCTGACGCCGTTGGCCAAGGCATCGCGGCGTTCGCGGCGGATGGTTTTGCGCTTGCGCGCCGAAAGCGCGGCGAGGAAATCCTCGAACGTGGCGTAGCCGGAATTTTCCCAATGAAACTGCTGGTCGGTGCGCTGCAGAAAGCCGCGCTCGCCGAGGAATTTGAACTCCGGCTCGGTGGCGAAGGTGACGTGAACGCCGGACGCCTCATCGAGCCGGCAGAGCTCGATCAGACCTGCGGCGAGCGCCTGGCGGGCGACATCGGCGTTGGGGCCCGGCTTGACCAGGAGCCGGCGTCCGGTCGCCGGCGTGAACGGCACCGCGACCTGCAGCTTTGGATAATAGCTGCCGCCGGCGCGCTCATAGGCCTCGGCCCAGCCGCGGTCGAAGACATATTCCCCGCGCGAGTGGCTTTTGACGTAGCAGGGCGCGGTGGCACGCGGCGCGCCGCCGGCGGTTTTGACGATGAGGTGCTGAACCTGCCAGCCGGACCGTCCGCCGACCGAGCCTGACTCCTCTAGAGACGATAGGAAATCGTGCGATATGAAAGGGTTATAGACGTTTTCCTGATCTATTCTTTGAGCTTCGGCGGCGTTCGCGGCAGGCGGCGCCGGGTTGGCGCAGGCATCCCACTCCGCCGCCGGCACCTGGCCGATGCTACCCACCGCCTGGACGCGCAGTTCCGCGCCTTCTCGCTGGTCACTAGGCGCGGGCTGGCCTTGCATGCTCATGGTCTAAAACTCATGGCCTAAAGCCTTCGAAAATCATCTGGTCGGCCCAGCGTGCCGCGCGTTGCCGCTCGGCCGGCGTCCGCACCGCCCAGGTGAGCAGCGGCAAGCTTAAAACGTGCCGCGCGAACAATGGTGCCAGCGCCGGCAGATCGGCGATGCCATAAGCCACGAATTGCGGCCGCGCCGTCAAGGCGGTGACCAGGTAGCCCATGCCGTGGCGCATCCAAAGCGGCATCAGGTCCCAGTAGGGGTGCGGCCGGTACTTTGCGGCGATGATGCCGCGGACGAGCTGCGGCGCCGTCTGCTGCAGAACCGCGAGCTGCCGCGGATCGAACGACATCGGCGCCACGGGTCCGCGATAGAAGGCCAAAATGTCGGCGACGCGCGCGGGCAGGCGGGTATCGCCATCGAATCGGCTTTTCAGCTCGACCAGCATGGTGACCCTGCCGCCGACGAGATCGCACAGCTCGCCGAGAGTCATCATGCGCTCGTCGCTATTGCGAAACGGGACGCGCTTGAGCGCGGCCGCGGTCAGGCTGTCGAGCCGGCCCTCGCCTTCGGTGAGGCGGCCGAGCACGTCGTCGTGATGCACCATGGCCTCGCCGTCGGCGCTGATTTGTACGTCGACCTCGATGCCGTAGTCGCACGCGATCGCCGCGCGCACCGCGCCCGCGGTGTTTTCGATGAGGCCCAGCTCAGCGTCATGCAGCCCGCGATGGGCGAACGGCCGGGCGATCAGCCAATCGAGCGAGGTCCACACCGTTGTTCAGGAGACTTCGAACGTGCTTTCGACTTCGACGGCGGCGTTGGCCGGCAGCGCCGAGACGCCGACAGTGGAGCGCGCGTGGCGGCCCTTGTCGCCAAAAACCTCGACCATCAGATCGGAGGCGCCGTTCATCACTTTTGGGCCGTCGGTGAAGCCGGGCGCCGAATTGATGAAGCCGCCGAGACGCACCACTTGCTTGACCTTGTCGAGGTCGCCGAGCGCGGCTTTGACCTGGGTGATCAGGCTGATGGCGCAGGCCCGCGCCGCCTTCTGGCCGTCCTCGATCGAGACGCCGGCACCGAGCTGCCCGGTGGCGACGAGCTTGCCGTCGCCGCCAAAACAGAGCTGGCCGGAGACCGTGAGCAGGTTGCCGCTGCGCACATAGGCAACGTAATTGGCGATCGGCTTGGCCGGCTCCTTGAGCGTGATGCCAAGCGCGTTGAGCTTGCTCTCGACGGCACCGGCCATGGCGTCCTCCAAATGTTGGGTTTCGGCTGGCAAATTCAGGCGGCTTTCTTGACCGATCGGACGAAGCCGTGCAAGTCGGCCACGAGCGAAATCGCTTCAGATTGAAGCGATTTCGCTCTAGCATTTTGATGGAGCATGATCTTTTCGGAAAACCGGTGTCCACTTTTCCGGATCATGCTCTAAGCGGATCACGGTTGCGGCGGGCAGGGCAGGTCCCTATCTTCGCCGCAATCCGGGATCGAAAACAGACGCAAGGGGGATCGGCCAAGGGGTGGGCCGATACCGCTTAGAGGCCGTGCGAAAGGGTTCATCGCTGTGGATCATGCGTTCACGCCCCGGGGCACAGCCCTTGCCCTGATCCTGTTGGTGTTCGCCTCGGGCGCTTACGCGCAAGATGCTCCGATCGTGCTGGTGCCGCACCGGGCGGTCTACGATCTGTCGCTGGAAAAGACCCGCGGCAATTCGCAGGTCTCGGCTGTGCGCGGCCGCATCCTGTACGATTTCAGCGGCAACGCCTGCGAAGGCTATGCGCTGGAATTCCGCCAGGTCTCGGAGCTTGAGTCAGGTGAAGACAAGGACTCCACCAGCGACCTGCGCTCGACCACCTGGGAAGGCGCCGACGCCAAGAGTTTTAAATTCACCTCGCAGAATTTCATCAACGACAATCTGGTCGATACCGTCGACGGCCACGCCGAGCGCGGGCCCGACGAAACCGCGGTGGATCTGTCAAAGCCCGAGCACAAGACGCTTGATCTCGACGCCAAGGTGGTGTTCCCGACCGAGCACATGGTGAGGGTCATCGCGGCGGCGCGGGCCGGCAAGAGCATCCTCGACTTTCCGGTCTATGACGGCTCCGACACCGGCGACAAAGTGTTCGATACGCTCACCGTGATCGGCCGCAAGATCGCAGCCAACGAGCGCCAGCATGACGATGCCGCCGCCACGGACGGCAAGCTCGCAAAGATTCCGCGCTGGCCGGTCACGATCAGCTATTTCGACAAGACCAAGAAATCGGAAAACAACGAGCAGACACCGGCTTACGCCATCGGCTTCGAGCTTTACGAGAACGGCATTTCGCGCGCACTAGTGCTCGACTACAACGATTTCGTGGTCAGCGGGAAGTTGAGCTCGCTGGAATTCAAAGAGCCGAAGCCGTGTCCGTGACGACGGGGCCGGGAGGCCCGCCCGGTCACGCCGCGAACTTCCGCTCCCCCGCCACCCACGTCTCGCTGACCTTGATGTCGGCGATCGCATCCGGGCTGACCTTGTAGGGATCGCTTTCCAAGATGGTGAAATCCGCTTCCTTGCCCTTTTGGAGCGAGCCGAGGCGGTCGCCCTGCCCGATCTGGCGGGCGGCGTCGATCGTCACGGCGCGGATCGCCTCGTCAAGCGACACGGCCTGGTCGGGGCCGACCACGGAATTGTCGATGATGCAGCGGCGCGTCACCGCCGTGCTGATGAGCGCGAGCGGTCCCGGCGGCGAGCAGGGCCCATCGGTGTGCAGCGTGAACGGCAAGCCGGCTTTGACGCAGGCCCCGGCGGGATCCATGAAGGCTGAGCGTTCGGGGCCGAAGATCTGGTCGCGATAGGCGGCGCCGTAGTAGCGCAGGTGGTTCATCAGGAAGCTCGGCTGCACATTGAGCTTCTTCATGCGCAGAATCTGGTCGGGGCGCGCCATCGTCGCGTGCTCGATGCGGTTGATGCCATAGTCGGTCGAGCCCGCGTAGGCCGCCTCCATCGCATCCAACGCGATGTCGATCGTGTAATCGCCGTTGCTGTGGACCAGGGTCGGCAGGCCGAAGGCCTTAACTTCGGCGACCATCTGTTTCATCTGGGTAGCGTTGAAGTTCGACGAACCCTTGGCGGTCGAATTCAGATAGGGCTTGGTCTGCGCCCCGGTCTCGGTCTGGTTGGAGCCGTCGCCGATGATCTTTACGCCATAGAGCGAGAACAGGGATTCGGCGACGGTCGCGCCTTTCGGTCCGAGGCCGAGGCTGCGCCAGGGCGCCAGGCCCTTCATGTCGTCGAACATCACGCTCGCGCTGGTACGGCAGGCAAGCGTATTCGACAGCTTTGCGAACTGCTCGATCCAGTCCGAGCGGATCGTGCCCGGCTCGTGCAGCATCGTGTTGCCGACGGAACCCATGTGCTGAGAATAATGCGTGACCGCCTTGGCCGCGACCTGGGGCGTGATCTTGCCGAGGAAGTGGACCGCGAATTTGAGCATCGCGCTTTCCTCGTAAACCAGGCCGTTGAGCTTGCCGTCGGCGCCCCGGCCGAAATGACCGCCGCCCGGCAGATCGCCCACATCCTCGGAGATTCCCGCGATCTTAAGCGCTTCGCTGTTGACGCAGGCGTCGTGCCCGTTGGTGTACCAGACGAACATCGGTTGGTCGGTCGAAATCGCATCCAGTTCCGCCCGCGTGAAATCCCCGCCTTGCAGAAGATTGTCGTAATTGGAGCCGACGATCCATTGCCCCTTCGGCGCGCTCGCCGCGACCTCTTTCAGATGCGCCACGACTTTTTCGCGGGTCGGATATTTGGCGAAACCGACGTCGTCCAGCAGCTCGAAGATCAGCGAGGCGAGGAGCGTGTGGCAGTGCGGATCGATGAGCCCTGGCAGCAGCGTGCGGCCGGCAAGATCGACGACCTTAGTGTCGCCGGTCTTGAGGCCCGACAGCGCGCTCTCGTCGCCAACCGCAAGCACTTTGCCGCCCTTGATCGCGAGCGCCGAGGCGACTGTCGCGCCCGGCAGCGGACGGATTGTCCCGCCGCGCAGAATGAGGTCGGCGCCTTCGTCCGCTGCGAAGGCGGGGGCGGCCCCGACGGCGCTCAGCGCGGAGGCCGCGCCGACCGAATAGGCCATGAATGCGCGTCGCGTGGGCATGCCCGCCGCCTTGCCGAGGAGGCCGGCCATGCCACCGGAATGGAACTCATGGCGAAGAAGGAGCTGGTTGAAACACCCTTGGCACATATTGAAGCCTCTCGAACCGAGCAGCGCGCGCTGCGACTGCCGTTGTGACCGATCCGAAGCGGCAAATCATTCCGTTAATCTACGTAGTATTTCGAACCGCTGTTTTCTTGGTTAGGAAGCGATAAACAAACATTGTCTCAATCGCGAATTTCGCGAAACTGATTATGGTGCGATATCTCGTCGAGGGTGAAACCGAAGGCGAGGTTGCTCGCCACCGCCGACGAGGCGATCGAATGAGCCTATTGCAATGCGGTGATTGACGCTGCCAAAGCGCCGCTACGGAAATGCCTGCTAACTCGGTTCCACATTGACTTGCCGCTCGACGACGACTGGGACCGTAAAAGAAAACGTCGAACCCTGGCTGACCTGCGACTCGACCCAGATCTTGCCGCCGTGCATTTCGATGATGCGCTTCGATATGGCGAGCCCCAGGCCGGTGCCGCCCTTCTTGCGCGTGATCGCATTGTCGGCCTGCTGGAACTCCTGAAACAGTTTGGCCTGATCGGCGGCGGAGATACCGGGGCCGGTGTCGCACACCGATAGATGGAATGACCCATCGTTCGCGGTGGCTCTGATCACCACTTCCCCAGCATCGGTAAACTTGATGGCGTTACCAACGAGATTGATGAGCACTTGCGTCAAACGCCGACCATCGCCATGACCGGCTGGCAGTTTGGGAGCCACCTCGACCTTGAACGCGAGCTTCTTGTCGGCCGCCAGCGGCTCGAGCGTGCTGCGGACTGTCTGGGCAATATCTTCAAGGGAATAATCGGTGAGTTCCAGCACGAGCTGCCCAGCCTCGATCTTCGACAAATCGAGCACGTCGTTGATCAGGCCGAGCAGGTGCCTGCCGTTACTCTCGAGCCTATTGAGCACGCCCATCGTCTTTTCCGGCAGTTCGCCGTAGATGCCATCCGCCATCAGTTCGGTGTAGCCGAGAATGGCGTTGAGCGGCGTGCGCAACTCGTGGCTCATGTTGGCAAGGAACTGCGACTTGTGCTGGCTCGCGACTTCAAGCTGCCGGCTCTTGTCCTGGATCTCGTTGAGAAGCCGCACATTCTCGATGGCGATCACGGCTTGGTCGGCAAAGGTGTTAACCAGTTCGATCTGCTTGTCAGTAAAGGGCCTCACCTGTTTGCGACTCAGAAAAAGAACACCGATTGGTGCCCCTTCTCGCATCAACGGAACCCCAAGTGCTGTGCGCAAACCCTGCGCTCTCTGAATGTCGAGTAACACGAAATCGGGGTCGGCACGGACATCGTGAATATGGACCGTCTGTCTCCCAAGCAATACACGCCCGGCCACCGAGCTACGCCCGGCTTTCAACGGCGCGGCTCGCATCGCTTCGATATAGTCCGGCGGAATCCCGTAGCTTGCGACGTGCTGGTAACCGGTATCTTTGGGCATGCGGATGGCCGCCATATCGGCCTCGCACAGCCGCGCCGCCGACTCCACCAACGTATCGAGCACGGTCCGCAAATCGAAGGTCGAGCGGCTGATGACCTTCAGAACGTCGGCGGTGGCGGTCTGCCGCTGCAACGATTGCCTCAGTTCATTGAGCAGCCGCGTGTTCTCGATGGCGATGACGGCTTGGGCTGCAAAGTTCTGCACCAGCGCAATCTGTTTGTCAGTGAAAGGGCGCACTTCCTGTCGAAAGATGCCGATGAAACCAATCAGCCCGTCATCCTTGAGCATTGGCACGACTAGTAGCGTCCGAATGCCGCCAAGTTCAACACCGGCAATCGCCAGGGGATCGCGATCCAGGTAGGCTTGATCGGTACTGTAGTCGGCGATGTGCACTGTCCGCCGGCGTTGTATGAGACGGCTGAAGGGATGAAGTGGACCGGGACGGTGGGCCTTGCTTTGCAAATATTCGAGGAATTGCGGCGGCAGAGGAAGGCCGAGCTTCGCGACAATCTCCACGGCGCCATTCTCGAGCCGGAACATGCCTCCGAAATTGGCCTCGCAGATGCGCGTCGCATTCTCCAACATGGCCTGGAACACCGGTTCCAGTTCGCCCGGTGAGCTTGAAATGACGCGCAGTACCTCGGAAGTCGCGGTTTGTTGCTCCAACGATTCCGAAAGCTCGCGCGTGCGCTGCTGCTCGGCCTTGAATAGTCGAACGTTCTCAATCGCGATTGCCGCCTGATCGGCGAAGGTCATCAGGAGATCGATGTGCTTTTGTTCGAACGGTCGCACGTCCGTGCGACGGACCAAAATGGTGCCTAAAGCGCGGCCTTCGCGGATCAATGGAACGGCAAGAATGCTGCGATGCCCAAACTTGATCGCAAGTTCTCGTCCAAGCGCAAACTCGTCGCCGGCGTTCTGCAGGTCTGCGATGTGAACCGGCCGCAGGTCGCAGATGGAGCGACCCATGACTGTGGAGCGATCCAGCTGCACTTCGCCGATGGGCCGTCCAAGGTCGCCGAACGTGCCGCCGACGCGCAACACATTATTCTCGGCGATAATGATATCGACAATTTGTGCCTCGCAGATGCGAGCGGCGTGTTCAGCCACCGAATCCAGCACCGGCTGCACGTCACTTGGCGAATTCGAAATGACGCGCAGGATTTCGCTGATGGCCGTTTGCTGCTCCAGTGCCTCGGAAAGATCGCCGGTGCGCTGGCGCAATTCATTGAGCAGCCGCGTGTTCTCGATAGCGATGACGGCCTGGGTGGCGAAGTTCTTCACTAGCGCGATTTGCCTCTCGCTAAAAAGGCGCACCTCTTTCCGATAGATGACAATCGCGCCGATCACCTCGCGATCCTTGAGCATCGGAACGGCCAGAAGAGTTCGCGCACCGAGAGTGTCGGCAGTGGCAAGCCGCAACGGGTCGCGTTCGGCAAAGGCTTTCTCGGCGGTGATATCGGCGATGTGAACAATCTCTTTCGTCGTGGCGAGACGGCCGAGGCCTGTGTTAGGGCCCCAACGGAGTGGTCCCTTGCTCCACTGCTCCTGGAGGTTCGGAGGCGCGCCACGCATCGCTTGGACTTGGTAAGTATCACCGTCGTAGAGCCACAAATTGCCGAATTGCGCTTCGCAAATCCGCATTGCGCTCGCGAGCATGGCCTCGAAAACGGGTTTCAAATCTCCAGGCGCTCTTGCAATTACATGCAGTATTTCGGAGATCGCTGCCTGCTCCTCCAACGCCTCATCCCGCTCACGTTTGAGCAGCGCAATCTCCATGTTGGCGTTGGGGATCGACGGCTTGCGACGCGTCCCGACCTTTGGCGCACCGGGACGGCTTGGCGTCGTCGCCTTCCGGCGTCGCGCTTTGATCGATTTGCCGCCTGCTCTGGAGCGCCGTCCCATTGCCTCCCCCGTGGCTCAGGACAAGGGATCGTTGCCGCTCAAACTAGCACAATGTGAGTGGCCGCGTGTGACTTCCAGCACAGGAGGTTGAGCGGGCGGCCGGCAATTGCGGCCGGCCCGCGCGCTTAAGAGTCCGCGCCTAAGGCTCCTCCGGCCCCTCGAACGCCAGCCCCCTGATCACCGCGTCGTCGCCGAATTTTGCGCGTACGCGATCCACCGCATGCTCGGCTTCCGCGGCGCGGCCGTCGACCAGGTCGGCGGGATCGGCCTGATCCGACGTGACCAGCGCGCTCGCGCCGACGCCGATCAGCCGGAAGCGCGTGCCGTCGGCCTCGCGCTTGAGCAGGTCGCGCGCGGCGGCGAAAATGCGACCGGCGAGCTGGGTCGGCGAGTCAAGCGAACGTGCGCGGGTGCGAATTTTGAAATCCGCGGTTTTTAGCTTCAACGTTACCGTCGCGCCGGCAAGCTCCTTGGCTTTCAGGCGCGCCGAGACCTCCTCGGTAAGACCCCAAAGGATTTTTTCCAGCGCACGGAAATCCGCCAGGTCGCGCTCGAATGTGGTTTCCGAGGACACGCTCTTGGTTTCGCGATCGGCGCTGACGCTGCGGTCGTCGAGGCCGCGGGCGAGCCGCGCTAGCCGCCGGCCTTCCTCGCCGTAGCGGCGCAACAGCTCGATCTCGCTGACCCGCTGCAGGTCTGCGATGCGGTGGAATCCGTCGCGGGCATAATGTGCCGCGCTCACCTTGCCGACGCCGAAGATGAAACTCACCGGTTTTGGCGCCAAGAACGCCGCGGCCTCGCTGCCGCCGAGCACGGCAAAGCCGCGCGGCTTGTCGAGATCGGAGGCGATCTTGGCGAGGAACTTGTTGCAAGCGAGCCCGATCGACACCGTGATGCGCAGTGTCTTCTCGACCGCCGTGGCAAACCGCGCCAGCGCCTTGGCCGGCCACATGCCGTGCAGCCGTTCGGTGCCGGACAGATCCAAAAACGCCTCGTCGATCGAGAGCGGCTCGACCAGCGGCGTCAAGTCGAGCATCATCGCCCGCACTTCGCGGCCGGCTTTGGAATATTTCTCCATATTGGGCCGCACCACTTTGGCATGCGGACATAGCCGCAGCGCCTCGTACATCGGCATCGCCGATCTGATGCCGTAGGTGCGCGCGACATAGCAGGCCGCGGCGACAACGCCGCGCCGGCCGCCGCCGACGATCACCGGCTCGGCGGCGAGCGAAGGATCGTCGCGCTTCTCGATCGTGGCGTAGAACGCGTCGCAATCGACATGCGCGATCGACAGCGTCGCCAGTTCGTCATGGCGCAACAGGCGCGGCGAGCCGCAGGCCGGACAGCGCGTGGCTAGCGGCGAAGCATCGGCAAGGCAGTCGCGACAGAAGCCAAGCGGCACGGCGCGTCCCTACGGTATGTCGCGTTCCCAGGTGCCGCCGAGCGCGACCCTCGCGCGCTTGACGTCGGCCGGATCGATAGCGGCCGAGTCGGCAAAGGCCAGCAGCAGGGACTCGTTAGTGAGCATATGCTCCAAGATGCCGGCGAGAAAGTCGGGCTCGTTCGCCGACTCACGTAGCCCATCGAGCGTCAACCCGGTCGCGCCCAAGAACCCGTTGAGCCGCTCCGGCTCTGCGGCGATGAAGGAAAGGGCATGAATCGCCAGCATTTCTGCGGCTTCCCGCGCGGCGGAGGAGGGCCTTTTCATCGGGTTCCATTTGCCTTTCCGTAAGAAATCGGGACTAGGTTGCCACCATGCGGCGGCGCATCTGTTTTGGAGATCCGTGCGCGCGCCGCCTTACAGAGTCGGCTGGGGGCAGCCAAAGGATCGGGGGATGGCCAAAACTGTCCTAATTGTGGAGGACAACGAGCTCAATATGAAGCTCTTCCACGATCTATTGGAGGCCCACGGCTACGCGACGGTCGGCACGCGCAACGGCATTGAGGCGCTCGATCTGGCGCGCAAGCACCGGCCCGACCTGATCCTGATGGACATCCAGCTGCCCGAAGTGTCCGGCCTCGAAGTCACCAAGTGGCTCAAGGACGATTCTGAGCTGCGCCGCATTCCCGTGGTCGCCGTCACGGCCTTTGCCATGAAGGGCGACGAGGAGCGCATCCGCGAAGGCGGCTGCGAGGCTTATCTCTCGAAGCCGATCTCGGTCGGCAAATTCATCGAGACCGTGCGTCACTTCCTGGGCAATCCGGAAGCAAAACCATGACCGCCCGCGTTCTTGTCGTCGACGATGTCCCGGCCAATGTGAAACTGCTTGAAGCGCGGCTGTCGGCGGAATATTTCGACGTCATCACCGCCATGAGCGGGCAGGAAGCGCTGGCGATCTGCGAGCGCGCCCAATGCGACCTCGTGCTGCTCGACGTCATGATGCCCGACATGGACGGCTTCGAAGCCTGCCGGCGGCTCAAGAGCAATTCCGCCACCCACCATATTCCGGTGGTGATGGTCACCGCGCTCGACCAGCCGTCCGACAAGGTGCGGGGGCTGGAAGCCGGCGCCGACGATTTCCTCACCAAGCCGATCCCCGAACTGGCGCTGACCGCGCGGGTGCGCTCGCTGGCGCGGCTCAAGATGGTGGTCGACGAGTTGCGCATGCGCGCGCTCACCTCGCGCGACATCGGCATCGAATCTCCCGAGCGCGAGGCGCTGGCCGATACCGGCCGCGGCGGCAGGGTGATGATCGTCGACGACCGCCCGGCGTCCTATGAGCGGGTCGCCGCGATGCTGAGCAAGGAGCAGGAGGTCGAGATCGAGACCGATCCGAACCATGCTCTGTTCCGCGCCGCCGACGGCAATTTCGACCTGCTGATCGTCTCGCTGAGCTTGGAAAATTTCGACGCGCTGCGGCTGTGCAGCCAGCTGCGCTCGCTCGAGCGCACGCGGAATATTCCCATTTTGGTGATCACCGAACCCGACAACAATGCGCGCATGGTGCGTGGGCTTGAAATCGGCGTGAACGATTTTCTGCTGCGGCCGATCGACAAGAACGAATTGTTGGCGCGGGTGCGCAGCCAGGTGCGCAAGCGCCGTTACAGCGAGCGGCTGCGCGACAACGTGCAAATGTCGATCGAGATGGCGATCACCGACGCGCTCACCGGCCTGTTCAACCGCCGCTACATGGAGAGCCACCTCACCACGCTGGTCGAGCAGGCGGCGTCGCGCGGCAAGCCGCTCACCGTCATGGTCGTCGACATCGACTATTTCAAAGCGATCAACGACAGCCACGGCCACGATGCCGGCGACGACGTGCTGCGCGACTTTGCGCTACGCATAAAGCGCTCGATCCGCGGCATCGATCTCGCCTGCCGCTACGGCGGCGAGGAATTCGTCCTGGTGATGCCGGAAACCGACATGGCGGTGGCGGCCATGGTGGCCGAGCGGCTGCGCCGGCGCATCGCCGCCGAGCCGTTCGCCATCCAGCAGGGTTCGCGCGTCGTTCCGGTGACGATCTCGATCGGCATCGCCGCGTTACGCGGCAAAGACGACACCGCCGCCAGCGTCCTCAAGCGCGCCGACCAGGCGCTCTATCGCGCCAAGCGCGATGGCAGAAACCGCGTGGTGCCGGACGCGGCGTGAGCGAAAAAGCTTAAGCGGTAAGCACAATTTTTGTGGTTGACGGCAGTTTCCACGTCTTGGCGAATGTTTGGCGATTGATTTCGGCGGCCGTTCCGCTAGCCTTCAAACACGGCGACATTTGCCAGAAATAACGATCTTGAGAGCGCCAGGCGGGCCGCCGGGATCGTGCGACGTCTTTGATAACCCTACGGAATGCTCAGGTCCGCCGCATCTCCTGGGTCCGTGGGGTTCGGCCGGCGCGGGAGCGGTGCGAGTGGCCTCCTCATATCACCGCTTCCGCCCGGCCACCTTTGCCGTGAACTCATAAACCGAGGTCGATGGGCGATGTGGATCATTGTCCGCGTCGCGCCTGCGTTTCTTGCGGCAGAAGACTTCGGCGCCTGAGGCGACCAAAAGAAAAAGCCCCGAACGCTCGGGGCTTCAACTTGATGTCTTTCGGGAAGCCGCATTTTGGATGAGTAAGGCGGAGCCCGTGAAATACGCCTGTATTCAAAAACCCTGGTCGTTACCTAACAAACGGCCGATCAATTAGCACCAAAGCCATTAACACCAGAGCCATGGCATCAAGCTATGACGGTGGCATCCGTGGTACCAGCGATCGCCTCTGTAGCTGTCATATAGCGGTCCATGGTGGTAACCCGCATATCGGCGTCCAACGTGACGTTCCGCTCGCTTGGACTTCAGGTTAGCGCCGCCATTGGCGTCGGATGAATCCTTGGCCGCGATGCCCGCAGGCGCGCCTTTATCCGTCATCTGCTGCTTGTTGTCCGACGTGGGCGCAACCGGCGTCGCTTGCCCGGATTTTTCGGGCGCTTTGATTGGGTCGGATTTCGTCGGCGGCGCTACCTTCTCCGGCGGGGCGTTCTGCTGTGCCGCCGGAGCGGCGGCGGCGGCGGGCGTCGCATCGTTCTTCATGCCTTGTGCCGAGACGGCGCCGGCACCCAGCAGCAATATCGCCGCCGCGGTGGATATCAGTCGTAGGGCTCTCATGGATGCCTCCTGTAGACACTCCGCAATTGTTTGATTTTGTGGATGTGTGGCGAGACAACGTCGGCCGGTCGCGATCGTTCCAACTCTTCAATGACCCGCGGCGGCGGTGGCCTCTATAAATTGGCGGCTATCAGATATGCACATTCCCGGCATCTCTTTGCTTTTGCCGCTCCTCGACAAGCAGTTGGAGTATTGTCTGCCGATCCAATTCGCTGGTCACGCTATCAAGAAGATGCCAGTAGCGTTCAACATTCCGGCGTCGGATGAATTGATTCATGTTGGCCTCGGCTCATGAGGCCCCTCGCTTGCAGACTGTCTCAGTTAGAGAAGGCAGTCTGAGCAATTTTGACCACGTTGGACCACTTGGACGATCGTGCGCTTTGCAATTGAGGCCCCTATCAAAGAAGCCACTAACAGCCGGGTGCCTCCGGGATAGGCGGTTACGCTTTTCGCCGGTGGCTCACTTCGATTGTGGCCATCATCGCGAATGGAATCATTGCTCTTTCGTATTCTGACTTCGCATGTCGGCATCGACCAGTAGCCGCCTCGACCGATTGGCGTCAGCCAGTCCCGCCATGCGCGAGACGAAGAATTGCTGTGAATGAAGAATGGGCAAAACATCCAAGTTTTGGAAGATTTTCCACCCATAGTTTTCGTTCGGCGGCTGCCCGCTATTTTTGATCTCGATACGGTAGGTCGGTTGTTTCTCATTCATGGCTGATCCCACCTTGTGCTGCCGTAGTCGGCCGGCGCAGGAAATTCTGTTAGCTCCCGTCCGGGTCCGGACGCATCGATCTGAAATAATGTTCGGCGTACTGGTAGTAGTTCTCTGCCGCGATCGTATTGCCGTTTTGGACTTCGGCACGGGCCAGCGCCAGATACCGCTCATAGCTTCTTTGCGCGTTTTGTGAGTTCGTCGAGTCAGGGCGCACGGCATTCGATGTCCACCGTTTTGAGCGCCCGGCATACGATGCTGCCGGTCTGTTCGGGCGCGCGCCCGGAATTGTCGTTGGGCCATTTTGCATGGCTCACTCCTTGGTCGTTGTGGATAAATTGGTCGCTGCGGCACAGCCTTCGTCGCCGGCCGGATAGCTCCAAACGCGTGTTTGCAGCTAGAGCACCAATCGCTTCATATCGAATCGATTGGGTGCTCTAGTATTTTAGCGGAGCATGATCTTTTCCGAAAACCGGTGTCCACCCTCGGATCAAGCCCGAGGGCAGGCTTTTTCGGGATCATGCTCTGGCAGCGGCGCTAAAGGCTCCCGGAGGAAAGAATCACGATTTCTGGAGCTGATTGGTTCAGTCGTCGCGTCAGCGCTCGCCGATTACACACGAAATAGATGAAGCAAACGTGTGCCATAGGACGGTAGCCGGAGAAATTGTCAAGGACGAGAGTGTCGGCCAGGGCGTTTATGTCACTTCATTTGCGTTTGCGTGCGTTTCAAAGGGTGTCGAATCTCGTCTGCCAGCTTGAGCCATTCGGCCGCCATCTCGCGTTGAATGGCGTGGGATTCCTGGTCTTTTGCCGCAGTCACCATGTGCAAACAATGCGCGGCGTAATGCGCGTATTCTTTGCGCTTTTCATTCATCGGGCCTGTCATCTTCCCCTCCACCACGAATCGACGGCAGCGAAAGTGGGGCCCGTTGGCGCCCTGAGTCTGTGCAAAAGTGACCACTTTTCATGGCGGCCCCGGCCGATTAGACAGGAGCCATCGTGGTTTAGGAGAGCTCGCGGTGTTCAAAGGCACCCGCCTCAAATACGAAAATCGGCCGCAACCAGGTCGTAAGATCCTCTACGGCCACGGTGATAAACGTCGGCCGCTGTCGTATAAATCAATTTGCGGTTTGAATCGAACGCGCCAAGCAGCCCGGTCTCATCGGACCGCGTGTCGGGCTTAATTCTCTGCAACGCTGCGGCATCGACGAAAAACGAAGCCTCCATGGCGCTATCGTGGCCCCAAAACCGCACTGCGCCCCGCGTCGCGTCATAAAAGCGGCTTTGGTTGGGAAAACTAAGCGTCATGGTTTAGCTCGCGCTGATGACTGAAGGTGACGGATCTGCCGAATGAGCGACTGGTCATCGTGCTAAGCCTGCGCGCCGCGGATCAAGGGATAGTCCAAGCTGTCGTACAGGTGGCGAATTGCCTGATCGTTATATCTCTCCTCGTCGACTTCGAGACAAGCTCCCAGGAGAAACTCAGGAGGAAGCTCCTCGATTGCGAACCGGATGGCGTCCGCCGCGTGGCCAAATCGTCTGTATCCGATCGGTCGTCGCCTGGATTTCTGCCTGCGACTGGGGAACAGCTCAGCCGCGGCGTCGTAATCGAATTCGATTACGGCCTGTTCGGCCGCTGCGTGTCCGACCGTCTCTTGTTCTTGTTCGAGCGTGGCTTTTTCAACCATGACTATAATCTCCTTTGCAGCTTCGATGTCATGGCACCCCTAAGGGCCTTGGCGACGCCTCCAAGACAAGCCGAGAACGTCATCGAAGCCGATGCATCGCACCCGCCTCTATTTAAAATTCACGTGGTGCTGTTGTTAAACACTTTAGCGACACCGGTCTTGAGTGGCTCGGTGATATCGGTTGTCATTTTCTGGGCGAGCGCCGCGAGTTCCTTGGTCTGAGCCGTCATCGTCTCGAAATGCTTGCGCGCGTGCGTGGTCGATAGTTCAAAGAACTCCGGCACGGACTTTACGGCCAGCATTGCATTGGCGTAGTCAAAGGCGGTGTTGGTATTGGCGCGCGCAATTTCCATGAACTTGAGATTGTAGTCGGTGGCGCCCTTGGCGGCGGTCGCATAGCTATTCTTGAAGAGATCGGCCCCTTCGTCGGTTGCCGCCTTGGCTTTGTCGAAGTTGACTTTCACCTGCGCAATGCCTTTGTCGGCGATCTCATGAAACCCATCCGTTGTCCGCGCTTTGGTTTCTGTCATGACACTTGATCCTTGAAGGACGGTGCTGTTTTTGCCATCCGAACCGGCCGCCCTCGGCACCAGTGGGATGTGGCAGAGTAAGCGTTTCAGTTCGGCCTGCGTTGCGATTTAGACGCCGTCGAGCCGTTCGTCGGCTGAGCGATTCTCTCGACGCACTCCTGGCGGCTGGCAAAAGGTCCGGAAAAAATGTTGCCGTCACGCTCGACCGCGTACCAGCCGGGTTTGATGCCGCGCATGTCGGATTTGTCTTCACTGATATAATGGGGAGCGATCACTGTCAGGTGCTCCAATGCGCAACCAAGCCGGCCTGACGGCGGTCGAATTCACGCCCAAGCTCGCCCAAGCCTAGATTGTTGTCGCAAATATTGTGCCTGCCGACGGCACCGGTGCCGCTAATTGGGAAACGGAAACTTCGGCGGGTCTCGATTTTATGGGCAACTTTCAGACAAGAACCACTTGCCTTCTAATGATATGGCTATCAGAATTTTGAGCACAATAGGGGCAGCGTTTAATTCGGCTCGTTATCTTGCGGCAATTGTGCATGTGTTTATGGCGATTGATGGAACCTAATTCGACGGCCGATCGTTATATCGGCGGTCACGGGATGAGTTTTGGTCTCGAAGATCAGAAGCCCCAGCTCAAGCCCCCCAGCTCCCCGCTGGGGCTTTTCTTTCCGGCGGCTTCCGCTGCAGTCGCGATCAGGCTCAAGCCCCTAGGTCCAAAATGGAACTCCCAAGGAAACTGGAAAAATACACTGCCAAACACATTGATGAGCTTTTAGATCGCATTAGCGCTTTGCGGATGCGCTGGCTCCTTCACGTGGAGACGCAACTGGCATCGCAGCGAAGTCGCCACGCCCCCGACCTCGACCATTACAAGCTTGGCGCCGAGGCCGCCGAGTAATTGGTGGGCAAGTGCGCTTAAGTGACGCGTCTATTTATTGATCGTAGACTTTCCTGCGTGGTTCAATAATGAACAAGAAAAAGCAAACGCCGGCTAGAGCCGCCAAGGCGAGCGCTATAAATATCGTTTCCATGACCCATGCTCCAAAAATATCCAATAGCTGAGTATGATTTTGCCTACCGGCGGCAGTAGCTGCCTGTTATCGAGCGGCGAATTCGGTAGGTCGCCGTTTTGTTGGCAGCTCTCAGCGGAAAATAATTCCGCCTGTCTTCAGTCTCTTTTCACTGGGCGCGCTATTCGTTCAAATAGCAAGCCTAGTCGGCGCGGCTGTTCAAAATTGCTCATGATCGACAATAAATGCAGGGGCCGGTCGTGAGCTTAGGAGCATTCGCGCCGCCGTTAGAGCATGATCCCGAAAAAGCCTGCCTCGGGCTTGATCCGAGGGTGGATACCGATTTTCGGATAAGATCATGCTCAAACAAAGATTCTAGACTATGATCCGATTCAATTGAATTGGATCATAGCCTAGAGTTTGTTGGCGATGTCGGGGACGAGTTTCTGCGCGGCGGCGATATCGGCGATGCCGCCGGTCGCATCGCCCGACCTTTGTTTGGCGAGCCCGCGCTCGTAGAGGGCTTTGGCGTCTTGCGAGTCGAGGCGGATGGCAGCATCGAGATCGGCGATGGCGTGCGCATTGTCGCCAATATTGAGGAACAGCGTGGCGCGGTTTCTATAGGCCGGCTCGAACTGCGGATCGAGCTCGATCGCCGTCGTGTAGTCGGCAAGCGCGGCGGTCAGGTTTTGCTGGCGGCTGTAAGCGACCGCGCGCGCGAGTAGGGCTTGCGTGAACCACGGATTGAACTTGATTGCCGCGCTGTAGTCGGCGATCGCCTTGGCGAGGTCGCCCTTATCGTTGCTCTCGACAATGCCGCGATTGAAGAACGCATCGGCATAGTTCGGCAAAAGCGCAATGGCCCGCGTGAAGTCGGCAATGGCGCGGTCCGGCTGTTTCGAATCGCGGTAGGCGTTGCCGCGATTGTTGAGCGCGAGCGGATAATTCGGCGACAGCTTGATCGCCTGATCGAAATCGGCGATCGCGCGGCCGAGATCGCCCACCGCCCGATAAGTGATGCCGCGCGAATTGTAGAGCTCGGCATCGCTGGGCTCGATGCCGATCGCCCGAACGAAGTCGCCGAGCGCGAGATCGTATTTGCGCAGGTCGCGATAGGCGAGGCCACGGCCGTTCAGCGCCCGGACATCGTCCGGCCAGAGCGTCAGCGCCTGGCTGTAATCGGCGACTGCGCCAGGAAGATCGCCTTGCGCGCGCTTTGCATCGGCGCGATATCCGGTCGCGATTGCGCGATCCTTGGTACTGGTGCCCGTCGCGTTGATCAGCGCGTTGCAGGCGGCGATCACCTCGGGGTTCGGCAGCGCCATAGCGCAGGTTTCCCGGTCGTTCGCCGCGGCAGCGATCGAAGTGACCGACCAGAGCAGGACGCATGCAAGGCCGCAACTGCGAGCGATGCGGGGGGACGCCATGATCACGCCGGCAAAATTTCCTGATTTTTTCGCATGTCTGCCGGCCGCCGTTCGAACATGGGCTGAAATTGTGCCACCGCCAGCGCCTTCAGTCGCTATGCGAAAAGGACGCCCGCAGGCGCCCCAATCGCTCAGGCTTTAAGCCCGCTTCACTTGATCTTGGATTCGCGAAACTCGACGTGCTTTTTCGCCACCGGGTCGTATTTCTTCTTCACCAGCTTGTCGGTCATGGTGCGCGAGTTCTTGCGGGTGACGTAATAGAAGCCGGTGTCGGCGCTCGAAACCAGCTTGACCTTGATCGTGGTGGCTTTGGCCATGTCTAAAACCTCGTTGCTGGCCGCCAACCTAGTCGCCGGCCGCCAAATGTCAAGAAACCCCGCAAAAACCCTCGATATTGCCTAAAGCACCTCGCGCACGAAGCGCTTGTTCAGCATGCGGTAGAGCGGCGCCGGGTGGTCGTAGCTCATGCCGGACGCCATGCGGTCCTGCAGCTCTTCGAGCGCGATCGCGGTGATGCCGGGCATATCGAGGCGCCGCGCTTCGGTGATCGGCAGCCAGACCAGCTCGACCAGCTCCTTGTCGGGCCCGACGAAACCGTCGGCGCGGTGCGCGATCGCGGCGATATCGGCGGCGAAGAAGCGGCTGTCGAAACGCCGCGGCCGCTTCGGCGGCGTGATCGCACGCGCGATGAAGTGGATCGCGCTAAGGTCGGGAACGATGCCGGCTTTGGCGAAAGCTTCCCAAGGCCCCGGCGGTGTCGCGATCGGCGCCGCGCTCGGCACGCCGAGCATCAGCCCGGTCTCCTCGTAGGTTTCACGGATCGCGGCTAGCGCAAAGCCCGCGGCCTTTTCGGCGCTGGCATGCCTGACTTTTGTCATCAGGCGGGCGACGTGGCGGTCGTGCAAAGCGGAAAGCGTCGCCATCTGCCGGTCCGACGGCTCGATGCGGCCGCCGGGGAAGACGAATTTTCCCGGCATGAAACGATGCCGCTCGTGGCGGCGGCCGAGCAACACTTTTGGCACGCTCTCGGTGCGGTCGATGAGGATCAGCGTCGCCGAATCCCGCGGTTTCAGGTTCGGAAAGCTCTGATCGCGGATGGTCTTGGTCAGCCGCTCGACCCGGTCGGACGCGGCACCGCTCTCGATCGGCGGATCTCCACTGCTGCTACTCATTGATACGTCTGTCTCGCTGCTAGCGCCGGTGGCGATGTTTTCGGCTTCGGCTTTGGCGGTCGCGGAACTTCGACCCGCCAGGCGGCTGATGTCCAGTCTTTTGCTTGAGCGCGCCCGCATGGCGCACGAGCTTGAAACGCAGGGCGCCGGCGACCGGAGCGGCCTCGACCAGCTCCACGGTGACTGGATCGCCGAGGCGGTGCGTTTCCGCGTGCCCGATGAAGGCGCGGCGGCCTTCGTCAAAACGAAAATATTCGTCGCCGATGAAGCGCGCCGGGATGAAACCGTCGGCGCCGGTATCGTCGAGCTCGACGAACAGGCCGGCGCGGGTGACGCCGGAAATATGGCCGTCAAACGTGGCGCCAACGCGGTCGGCGAGAAAATGCGCGATTAAGCGGTCGGCGGTCTCGCGCTCGGCCTTCATGGCGCGGCGCTCGGTGGCGGAAATATTGGCGGCGACTTCGGCCAGCGCGCGCGTATCGATATCTTCCGGCAGTCCATCGGCGCCGAGTTTGAGCCCGCGGATCAAGGCGCGGTGCACGACCAGGTCGGCATAGCGGCGGATCGGCGAGGTGAAGTGGGCATAGCGGCGCAGGTTGAGGCCGAAATGGCCGAAATTCTCCGGCGAATATTCGGCCTGCGCCTGGCTGCGCAGCACGACCTGGTTGACCAGCCGCTCGACCTCGCGGCCTTTGACCTGAGCAAGAATGCGATTGAAACCGTCGGGTTTCAGCACGCCGCCCTTGGGCAGCGCGATATCGAGCGTCGCCAAAAACTCGCGCAACGCGTTGAGCTTTTCCTGGGACGGCTCGTCGTGCACGCGATAGATCAGCGGCACGCGCGCGCGCTCGCAAGTTTCGGCGGCGGCGACATTGGCCAAAATCATGAATTCTTCGATCAGCCGGTGCGATTCCAGCCTCGGCGGCACGATGACGCGATCGACCGAGCCGTCGCCCTTGAGCAAAATTTTGCGCTCGGGCACGTCGAGATCGAGGGGGCTGCGCTCGTCGCGGGCACGGCGCGTCGTCTCGTAGGCGGCATAGAGCGGCTTGAGAACCGGATCCACGAGCGGTTCAGAAAGTTCGTCGGCGCGGCCGGAGACGGCAAACTGCGCTTCTTCGTAACTGAGTTTTGCCGCCGAGCGCATCATCACGCGATGGAATGTGTGCGAGCGCTTGCGGCCGTCGGCGCCGATCACCATGCGCACGGCAAGCGCAGGGCGGTCCTCGTTGGGCCGCAGCGAGCACAGGTCGTTGGAAATGCGCTCCGGCAGCATCGGCACGACGCGATCGGGGAAATACACCGAATTGCCGCGCCGCACCGCTTCGCGATCCAGCGCCGAGCCCGGCCGCACGTAATGCGCTACGTCGGCGATGGCGACCGAGACCAGATGGCCGCCGGCATTGCGCGGGTCGGGATCGGGCACCGCGTGCACTGCGTCGTCGTGATCCTTGGCGTCGGGCGGGTCGATGGTGACGAACGGCACCTGCCGCCAGTCTTCACGCCCCGCCAACGTCGCCGGCCGCGCCGCGTCGGCTTCGTCGAGCAGCGCACGGGGAAAAACGTGCGGAATGTCGTGGGAATGAATTGCGATCAGGCTAATGGCGCGCTCGCTCTTGATCGAGCCAAGTCGTTCAACGACCGAGCCCATTGGCAGACCGAGTCGGCCATTGCGCGACACTTCAACTGCAACAAGATCGCCATCGACGGCGCCGCCGGCGCGATCGGCCGGGATCGCCATCTCGCGGCCGAGCTGTTTTTTGTCGACCGGCACCAGTCTTCCGCCGCCGCCGGGCAGCCCGCGAAAAATGCCGAGCACGCGGTGCTTGGCGCGGTCCAAAAGTTTTATGACGCGCGCGGTGGTTTCCTCTTCGCTGCTCTTCTCAATGCGCAATAGCGCGCGGTCGCCGACGCCGGCGACTTCGCCCGGGCGCGGACGCCGCGGCGTGACGATGCGAATGACCGGCGGCGCGCCGTGGGCGGCCTCGTCCCATTCGGTCGGCCGCGCCACCAAGTCGCCGTCGGCATCGCGGCCGGTGACGTCGGCCAGCACCACCGGCGGCAGAGTGCCGGGATGGTGCAGGCGCTTGCGGCGGCGATCAATCTCGCCGGCCTCGGCAAGCTCGCGCAGCATGCGATTGAGCGCTGCGCGGTCGGCGTTCTTGGCGCCGAAAGCGCGGGCGATCTCGCGGGCGCCGACCTTGCCGCTGCGCTCGCGGATGAAGGCTGCAAGCTCCTCGCGGGAGGGCAGTCGGGAGTGTTTCATGTTCTTCGGGCCGCTCATTGCATCAAACTCTGCGGCCCGTCTTGGCAGCAAGTACAAATTATTCGGCCGCTTCCGTGGGCGGCTTGCGTGCGCCGGGCCGCTTTGCGGCGCCGGGCTTTTTCGATGACGCTTTGACGACGCGCGCCGTTCCCGGCGACGGCCGCTTGGTTTTACGCGGGCGCGCGTGCGGCGCTGAGCCGGTGCGCTCGGCGCGGGCGTCGATCAACGCCACGGCCTCCTCGAGCGTCACGGTTTCGGGCGTCTTGTCGGCCGGCAACGTGGCATTGACGCCGTTGTGGCTGACATAGGGGCCGTAGCGGCCCTTCTTCGCCGAGATCGGCCCGCCCTTGGCCGGATGATCGCCGAGCGCGCGGCCGGGATCGGCGCCGAAACGGCGCCCCTTCGACGGCCGCAAGATTTTCTCGGCGATCAATGTCACCGCGCGGTTCAACCCGATCGTGAAGACCTCGTCGCTGTCTTCGATATTGGCGTAGGTCTTGCCGTGCTGCACGTAGGGCCCGTAGCGGCCGATACCGGCGAGGATCGGCTCGCCGTCCTCGGGATGCAGGCCGACTTTGCGCGGCAGCGACAATAGCGCCACGGCGCGATCGAGATCGATCTCATCGGGCGCCACGCCTTTCGGCAGGCTGGCGCGTTTCGGCTTTTCGCCGTCGACGCCTTCGCCGAGCTGCAGATAGGGGCCGAAGCGGCCCGAGCGCACGGTGACGTCGAGCCCGGTCGCAGGATCTTCGCCGAGTTTCTTGTTGCTGACCTCGCCGCTGCCGTCGGCCGTGAGGGTGCGCGTATAGCGGCATTCGGGATAATTCGAGCAGCCGATAAAGGCGCCGAATTTGGAAAGCTTCAGCCCCAACCGGCCGTTGCCGCAGGTCGGGCAGACGCGCGGATCGGAACCGTCCTCGCGCGCCGGGAACAGATGCGGCGCCAGCATCTCATCGAGCGCGTCGATCACGCCCGAAATCTTCAAATCCTTGGTGCCGTCGATGGCGCCGATGAAATCGCGCCAAAAATCGCGCAGCACTTCGCGCCACGCCACCTCGTTGTTGGAGATGAGATCAAGCTGCTCCTCGAGGCCGGCGGTGAAATCGTATTCGACGTATTTGAGAAAATAGCTTTCCAGGAACGCGACCACGATGCGGCCGCGGTCTTCCGGATAGAGCCGGCGCTTGTCGAGCCGCACATATTTGCGGTCTTTCAGCACCTGCAGGATCGAGGCATAGGTCGACGGCCGGCCGATGCCGAGCTCTTCCATGCGCTTGACCAGGGACGCTTCGGAATAGCGCGGCGGCGGCTCGGTGAAATGCTGGTCGGCCTTGATCTCGCGCTTGGCGAGCCGCTCGCCGGCGCTCATCTGCGGCAGCCGGCGCGACTCCTCGTCCTCGGGATCCTCGTCCTGGCCTTCCTGATAGAGCGCGAGAAAACCGTCGAAATTCACCACGGTGCCGGTGGCGCGCAGATCGAGCACGCGGCTCGCGACATTGGCGGTGATCTCGACCGTGGTGCGCTCGAGCTCGGCGGATTCCATCTGGCTTGCGATCGTGCGCAGCCAGATCAGCTCGTAGAGCTTGGCCTGATCCGCATCCAAAAAGCTTCGGGTCTCGCTCGGACGGCGCGTAAGGTCGGTCGGGCGGATCGCTTCGTGGGCTTCCTGGGCGTTCTTCGCCTTGGTTTCGTAGCGGCGCGGCGCGGACGGCACGTACCGCGCGCCGTAATCGGCGCCAATGACTTCCCGCGCGGAAGCGATCGCTTCGGGAGCGATCTGCACGCCGTCGGTTCGCATATAAGTAATGAGACCGACGGTCTCGCCGCCGATATCGACGCCCTCATAAAGCCGCTGCGCCACCCGCATGGTGTGGGCCGGTGCGAAGCCGAGCTTGCGGCTCGCTTCCTGCTGCACGGTCGAGGTGGTGAACGGCGGCTGCGGATGCCGCTTCACCGGCTTGGCATCGACCGAGTTGACGGTGAAGGTCGCGGTTTCGAGCGCCTGCTTGAACGCTTGCGCCTCCGCGCCCGAGCCGATGTCGAGCCGCTGCAGCTTTTTGCCGTCGGCGCCGACGAGGCGCGCTTCAAATGTCTCCTGGCGCGGCGTCGCCAAGGTCGCAACCAGCGACCAATATTCGCGGCGGACGAATTTTTCGATTTCGAGCTCGCGGTCGCACACCAGCCGCAGCGCCACCGACTGCACTCGCCCCGCCGAGCGCGCCCCCGGCAGCTTGCGCCACAGCACCGGCGACAGCGTGAAGCCGAACAGATAATCGAGCGCGCGGCGCGCCAGATAGGCATCGACCAGGGCACTATCGATGGCGCGCGGATGCGCCATGGCTTCCGTCACCGCCTGCTTGGTGATCGCATTGAACACCACGCGCTCGATGGTCTGCTTGGAGAGCGCCTGCTTCTCCTTGAGGAATTCCAGCACATGCCAGGAGATCGCCTCGCCCTCGCGATCGGGGTCGGTGGCGAGAATGAGCTTGTCGGCGCCCTTGACCGCCTTGGCGATGTCGTTGAGCCGCTTTTGCGCCTTGGGATCGATCTCCCAGAGCATGCGAAAATTGTGGTCCGGATCGACCGACCCGGATTTTGCGGGCAAGTCGCGGACATGGCCGAACGAGGCCAAAACCTCGTAGCCCTTGCCCAGATACTTATTGATGGTCTTCGCCTTGGCGGGCGATTCTACGAGCACTAAGTGCATGGAAGCCTTTGATAAAAAGCCATTTTCTGGCGTTTACGGACCGAGCCCGGCCGCCGAGTCGCCGGGAACATGGGTAATGCAACCCCGCCTGTCAAATCGTTACCGGGGCCAGGCGGCGCCTCGATGACGTCGGAATAGGGCCTGAGCGGAGCGCCAAAGCGGCCTCAGGCGGCGCTCCTATTGGTTGGGGACCGCTATTCCGTCACCCTGAGGTGGCCGCGAAGGGGCCCTCAGGATGACCGATGAGAGGTTGTCGCCCAGTTCACGGCGCGGGGAGCCCGAGCCGGCCGAGGAAAGCGCGGCTCGGATGGCCATCCGGGGTCATGCCATAACTCTGCTGAACTTTGCGGATGTCGTCGCGCAAATCGAAATCAAAGTGCCCGTCGAAATCGGCGACCTTGTAGCCCAGGCTTGCGAGCTTTTTCTGCAGCGCGATGCGCTCGGCGCGTGACGGCTGAAAATCGTTGATCGGCCAGGCGCTGCGAAACGGGCCCGCGCCACGCAGCCGGTCGGCGAGATGCGCCACCGCGAGCGCATAGGCGTCCGAATTGTTGTAGGTTTTGAGCACGACGAAGTTTTGCGTCACCAGAAATGCCGGGCCGGGCGCGCCGCTCGGAAAGAACAGAATGGCGTCACCGCTCTCGGGCCAGCGGCCGCCGTCGAGGCGTTCAAAGCCGCGCGCGCGCCAATCGCGAAATGTGCCGCGGCTGACGCTGTAATCGAACTTGAGCGGCGCCAAAACTTCAAAACCCCACGGCAAGCCCTGCTGCCACCCCGATTTTTGTAAATAGTTGGCAATAGAAGCCAGCACGTCGGGCACGCTCGTCCAGATATCGGCGCGGCCGTCGCCGTCGAAATCGACGGCATATTTCAGATAGCTCGACGGCATGAACTGGGTCTGGCCCATCGCGCCCGCATAGGAGCCGAGCAATTGCGGCCGCGCGATCGCGTGCGACTGCAAAATTTTCAGCGCGCTGATCAATTCGTCGCGGAAGTAGGGCTGTTGGATCTTGGCTTGCGCCAGCGTCGCGATGCAGCGGATCACGTCCCAGCGATCCGTGCTGTCGCCGAACGAGGACTCGATGCCCCAGATGCTGACCAAAATCGTCGCCGGCACGCCGTACTTAGTCTCGATCCGCCGCAACGTGTCGGCCCATAGCGCCAATTTGCGCGTGCCGACGCCGATGCGCGACGGCGACACGATGCTCTCGACATAAGCGCCGAACGGCTTGCCGTATTCCGGCGCGTGCTGCATGGCGCCGAGTACGCGGGCATCCGGCGTCACGCCGGCAAAGGCCAGATCGAAGGTGGCGCGCGAAATGCCTTGCGCCGCGGCGTCCTTCCACAGACCGGCGAGGAATGCGTCGAACGGCTCGGTGGACTGCCCGCTTGCCGGACCAATTGCGAACGCGAGCGCCAGCGCCGCGATCGGCGAAGCGCGCCGCAGCATCTTGGTCAGCGCTGTGAAGACAGCATACATGGGAAATTTTGCGATTGATCGCGAAACTGCGGCCGCAGCTGCCACCCACGTTCGGGTAAGACGCCGGCCGTCACGCATTAAGAGCACCCAACAGGAGCAGCGCATCCAAACGCCAGCGAAAATTGCCAGTCAACCTCTCGACTATCGTTCGTGCCGCCCGAGGTGACGATAGCTATCCAAACCCCGCTTCTGCGCAGGATGCTGACGACAGTACGAATATTCACGTCAGATCGTGAAGTACTTGTAGACTCCCGATCCATATATTGTTAGTTGTATTATCAAGATTACCTTAGGGAGGGGGAGATGGACCCGAAGCGCTGGGCGCCGATTTTTACTCGCTTGGCAATATTACTCTTTGCCGTGATGATCGGTCGTGTAATCTACCTCGCGTCGCACGTTAATTCCCAGCCCTGCGACGATAAATCCTTCGCCGACATCGTGGCTGCCACCCCGGCCGCGACGGCCGCCCCGGTGCCGTTGGTCGTCAAAAAATTCTTTCCGAAAGATAATATTGGGCTTGGCTCATCACTTTGTCTTGCCATGTCGGGGCCGGCAAACTTCGCCGTCGACAAGGACGGCAAGCCGACCTTGCATCTCTTCCTCGATAGCCTCGAACTCAAAGGCGCCGTAGGCACGCTCATCGATCGCGAGAGAAACCTTGTGGCGTTCGATGTTGTGCGATCCGCCGATGACGCGGCGGTGTGGAGCAAGCTCATCGGTCAGCTCAGTTGGGGGACGTGGGGGCCCCGCGTCCCTGTCCACATCGGTGCAGGCACGAACGCCGGCGACTTTGCAAACGCGACTCAGACTCCTGTGCAACTGACAATGGTCGATCCCTGGGCGTTCATCCTGGGTGTGGGGTCGCTGCTCGCCGCCGTAGCGGCTCTCTACTTCGCGGCGCAAATAAGCGCCATCCTGCGCGACGGCGACGCGACTACGACCTATAGCTTGGCGCGCGTTCAGATGGCGTTTTGGCTCTATCTCATCACCGCCGCTTTCGTCTTTATCTGGCTGGTCAGCGGCGACTACAACGGCGTCTTAACTCCGCAGTCGCTGACGCTGCTTGGGATTTCCGGCACGACGGCGCTGATGGCGATCAGCGTCGACGCTAGGGCCGGTGGCGCCGGTGTCGCCGGTGGTGGCGCTGGTGGCGCTGCTACGGCCGCGTCCCAAGGATTCTTGAATGACATTCTGAACGAGAATGGCGGTGTAGCATTGCATCGGCTGCAAATAGCGGTTTGGACCTTGATCCTTGGCGTGGTTTTCCTCTTTGAGATCTACCGCTCCTTTCGGCTGCCGACATTCGATTCCAACCTGCTCATCCTCATGGGGATCTCCGGGGTAACCTATGTCGGATTCAAGTTCGAAGAGAAGAAATGACACACGATTGCGAAACCGCCGAGGCACTGGGACTGTTGAATCAAGTCGCATAGAGCCTGCGCTCTAAACCAGCGAAACCAGTCCGCCGCCGTGCCGTTCCAAGCGCCCGGCGAGCTCGAGTTCCAAAAGCACCAAGCGCACTACGCGCGGCGACGATTTGGCGAGCCGAACCAGATCGTCGACCAGGACCGGCGCGGGGCTCAATAGCGCAACGATCCGCGCCCGCTCGTCGGCGGCGGGATCGACGTCGTGTACGCGATCGCCGTCCGTCGGTTCCGGCTCCCGCGCGGTCAGCGCCATCCCCATGATGGGCTCCAGCACGGCGACGATGTCGGCGGTCTCGGTCACCGGCGTCGCGCCCTGCTTGATCAGGCTGTTGGTGCCTTCCGCGCGCGGATCGAGCGGCGAGCCCGGCACGGCAAACACCTCGCGGCCCTGTTCGAGCGCCAGCCGCGCCGTGATCAGCGAGCCCGAGCGTTTTGCCGCCTCGACGATGACGACGCCGAGCGCGAGCCCGGAAATCAAGCGATTGCGCCGCGGAAAATCCCGCGCGCGGGGCTCCCAGCCGAATGCTGATGATATCATGTGCATCCTAGTGAGACGCTAAAACGTGTGGAAACCCGCGCTTTTCTTACTCTTTTGTGGCGTCAGACGGTATCACTAAATCGCACCCAATCGCGTGACTTGGCGTACACGGAGCGTACACGGAGGAATTCGAATGCCCGTCGTCAATTTCACCGATAGATTTTTGCGGACCCTCAAACCGGGGGCTTCGGCCGTCGAATGGTTCGACGAGGACACCCGCGGCCTGTCCCTCAAACTCAACCCCGGCGGTGCCGCCACCTGGTACTTCAATTACACCCGCCGTGCCGACGCTTTGCGTCGCCGCGTGCAGCTCGGTAAGTTGACCGCCCTCGGACTCAAGGACGCGCGCCTGCGGGCGACGAAGATGGCCGGCCTGGTGGCGGATGGCCGCGACCCGGCCGGCGATCGCCGGGCCGAGCGCGACGCGCTGACGGTCGCCGATCTCGTCGACCAATTCTTCGATCAGTACGCCAAGGAAAAGCGCACCGGAAAGCGCCAGTACCAGATGCTGGTCAAGGATGTGCTGCCGATCATCGGCCGCTCTAAGGCTGCTACAGTCACACGGCGCGATATCGGCCGGATCACCGATCGCATGGCGGGGCGCGGCGTGACGATCGGAGCCAGCCGTACCTTCGAAATCGTGCGCAAAATGTTCAATTGGGCGCTGGAAAAGGGCCTCATTGAGCAAAATCCCTGCCTGGGGATGAAAAAGCCGTTCCAGACGCGCAAGCGCGAGCGCGTGCTGTCATCCGACGAAATCCGGGCCGTCTGGAACGGCCTTGCCGAAGCGTCGATCTCCCGCGACGGCCAGCAAGTCTTGAAGCTTTGCCTGATCACAGGGCAGCGCCTGGGCGAAGTGGCGGGCATGTGTCGCGACGAATTCAATTTTGAGTCGAAGATATGGACCATCCCGTCGTGGCGCTCGAAAAACGGCCATGCGCATCGGGTGCCGCTGACCGATATTGCCCTCGAAATCATCGAGGAAGCTTTGAGCGGCGCGACAACCGAATTTCTGTTTCCCGGCTACGGCAAGGATGACGCCGTGAAATCGTCGAGCGTCGGCAAGGCGGTCCGCCGCTGCAGCGGCGAGCTAGGGGTGGCACACTGGACGACACACGATCTGCGGCGCACAGCGGCGACGTGCATGGCCGACCTTGGCGTCGTGCCGCATGTGATCGGCCACGTGCTAAACTATCGAACCGTGACGAAGGCGAGCGTCACCGATCAAGTTTATAATAGATATTCGTATGATCGCGAGAAGCGGGCGGCGCTCGAATTATGGAGCACTAGGCTCGCCGCGATCATTGCTGGAACGACGGCCGAAGTCGTGTCGATCAGGAGGGCCTGATGGGCGCGAACTCCGCGCGCGACCGGGTCTCCGCTGCGCGCTTCCGATTTACCGATCACGAATGGAAAAGCATCCACAAATCGTTGGGCGGCGCACAAATTGATCCGGCCGTGAGACACACACTCGAATGGGCCGCCGAGGGATTTGTCAGCGACCGACTGCGTTTTTTCAAACTATCCGCTGGGGAAAAGAAGGCCCTGCATGATATCGCCAAGCCGGCGAAATTACTGCTTAAAAATCTAGATCATCTGCCGGCACACTTAATTGGCAGTCTTGGAATTTTTACTATGGCGCGTCGTATCGCTGCCGTTACCCCCAGTCCCGGGGTAATTGATGAAGAGGAAGTAGGCCGGCTTTGGGCCCAGATGAAGTCGGATCTGGCGCGTTTGATTAGAGTTGCGGAAGGAATTTCAGTTTCTTTACATCCACATAATGTCGATACGAGGCGCAACAGGCTCTGGCGCTTTGCCGGTCAGATATATGAGCAAGCGACCGGCGACACGGTAGGGGTTTCGGTACCCTCTGATGTTGGTGCGACTGATGGCGGACCATTCTTTCGCTTTATAACAGCATTAATGAACGCCATCCCTGGTGCGAGCGTGCCAACGCTCGGTCAAGTTCGGGGCTGGTATCGGGGGGACTGGAAGGCAAAGCAACGTCTCCGCGCCGGTATGGCGAGCGATGACTGAAATTCACTGCTACCGCTCGCCATTTTGCAGGCGAATATTTCTTGTGCCATCCGAGCACTCAGGCGGCGTGTTGAGCCGTCCTGCTTCACGAGGTGGCTCATGTCAGACATATCCCAAAATCAACGCCTGCTAATTTCAAAGTCGGCTGTCCTAAAACAAATTCCATTCTCAGTCGCCACCATGTGGCGCGAGATTGCGGCCGGTCGGTTCCCCAAGCCGGTGCCCATTGCGGCGCGCCGGGTCGCTTTTTTTCAGGACGAGATCGATGCGTGGCTCGCGCGGCGCCGCCGCTGCCGCGCGCAGCGCAAAATTCGAGACCTCGCGACGAAAAATTGCAAGTGCCTACTTGGCTGCAAAGGATTTTGATACATTGCTATGGAGCCGCGACCGACAGAAGGGTGCAACCCCGGGCGCAGCGGAATGGACGGAAGGTTTGTACACACAATGACAGATCAAGCGTTCTCACTGGTCATCCGCGGCGGTACCGCGGTCCTCCCCCGGGGGGTTGCACGTGTCGATATCGGCATTCGCGACGAAACCATCCTGGCGATCGGTGAGGACCTTGGTCGCGGCGCTAATGAGATCGACGCAGCCGGCTTAATCGTCGCTCCCGGCGGCGTCGACCCGCATGCGCATATCGAGCAGGTGTCGGGGGGAGGGCTCCTCAACGCGGACAGCTTTGAAAGCGCAACCACATCGGCAGTGTTCGGCGGCACCACGACGGTCATTTCTTTTGCCGCGCAGCACGTCGGGCATGCACTCGACCGCGTCGTCGCCGACTATCACTCTCTCGCCGACCGCGGGGCCGTGATCGACTACGCGTTCCATATGATCATCGCCGATCCGAACGAGGCTACACTCAAGACGCACCTGCCGAAACTTATCCAAGAGGGCCACGCCTCGATCAAAGTTTTCATGACTTACGATCGCATCAAGCTCGATGACGAGCAGATGCTCGATGTGTTAGCCGCTGCGCGGGACAATGGCGCCTTCGTCTGCGTCCACGCCGAGAATCACGGCATGATTTCGTTTATGTCGAAGCGGCTGCTGGCGAACGGCCTTACCGGACCTTCAGCGTTCTGGATGAGCCACCCGCGCCTCGCCGAGGTCGACGCCATCCAGCGGCTGGTGGCGATGTCGCAGCTCGTCGACCAGCCGATCATGGTGTTTCACGTCTCCACCGCCGAGGGGGCCGAAGTGGTGCGCAAGGCGCGAGCGGACGGGGTGAAACTCTTCGCCGAAACCTGCCCGCACTATCTTCTGCTGACCGCCGATGAGGTCAACAAGCCCGGGCTCGAAGGCGCGAAATGGATGTGCAGTCCATCGCTGCGCACGGCGTTGGACCAGACCGCGCTTTGGCAGGCCTTGGCGCGCGGCGATCTGCAGGTGATCTCATCCGATCACGCGCCCTATCGCTTCGATGACAGCGGCAAGCTCAGCGCCGGCCCCAATCCGACGTTCAAGCAGATTGCCAATGGGCTGCCCGGCCTCGAAGCGCGGCTACCGCTGCTGTTCGATGGGGCGGTGACGCAAGGGCGTCTCGGCCTCGAACGCTTCGTCGAGCTCACCAGCACCGCGCCGGCAAAGCTTTACGGGCTTTATCCGAAGAAAGGCGCGCTCGCCGTCGGTGCCGACGCTGATATTGCCATTTGGAACGCGACTAAGACGGTGCGGCTGTCCGCATCCATGATGCATGACCGCACGGGCTACACCCCCTATGAGGGGCGCGTTGTGAAGGGTTGGCCGGAAACCGTTCTCAGCCGTGGCCGCGTCGCGGTTCGCGACGGTGCCTTGCACGTCGCCGCCGGCTCGGGACGTTTCCTGCCGCGCTCCGCGGGGGAGGCGGCGAAGCCGCTCGGGCGGCCGTCCGCCGAATTTGCCCAATCAACCATCAAGCCAGCACCGGCACGGCGCGTTTCGGTGGCGTGACCCGGCGCACGCAAAGGCAGCGGCAAGACATCCAACAGCGAGTAGTCAGCTTATGGCGCAGATCGGCCCCAACACCAGCGGCGTCTACATCATCTCGGTGACACCCTTCACCGATCAGGGCGATATCGATTGGGCTAGCGTTGACTCGCTCGTCGAGTTCTACATCGCCAAGGGCGTGAGCGGCGTCACCATCCTCGGCATGATGGGCGAAGCCCACAAGCTCGCCGAGACGGAGTCCGCGGCCTTCGCGAAATATTTCATCGAGCGGGCTGCCGGCAGGGTGCCGGTGATCGTCGGCGTCAGCAACGCCGGCGTCGACAGCCTTGTCCATCTCTCGAAGGTCGTCATGGACGCCGGCGCCGGCGGCGTCATGATTGCGCCGGCCGCCGGACTGAAAACCGAGGTGCAGATCCGCGATTATTTCGCCACGGTCTTTAAGCGGCTCGGTCCGTCCGTGCCGGTGTGCTTCCAGGACTATCCGTTGGGCACCGGCGTCAACATATCGGTGCCGTCATTCCTGCAGCTGGTCGACGACCACCCGAGCCTGGTGATGTTCAAGCACGAAGACTGGCCCGGACTGAAGAAGCTGCAGCAGGTGCGGCGGGCTTGCGACGGGCAGGCGCGGCGGCGGATCAGCATTCTCTGCGGCAATGGCGGGCTCTACCTGCCGCAGGAATTGCATCGCGGCGCCGACGGCGCGATGACGGGCTTTGCCTTTCCGGAAATGCTGGTCGATGTCTGCAAGGCGTTCTTTGTCGGGCGCAGCGAAGATGCCGAGGACCTGTTCGACATCTATCTGCCGCTGGTGCGGCATGAGCAGCAGATCGGCATTGGGCTCGCCATTCGCAAGGAAATCCTGCGCCGGCGCGGCGCGATCAGGAGTGCCGCGGTGCGCATGCCCGGCCCGCGTCTCGATAAAGATGACCTCGAAGAGCTGGACCGGCTGATGCAGCGGCTGGAACGGCGATTAGTTGCACCGGGCGGCCGCTCCGAAAGAGCGGCCTAGGAGCGTTCGGCCGCGGCGCCGAAAGTCTTCGCTGTACCGCCGAGCCGCACGCGGCCGACAGCCATCGCCACTGCCGCCTGGGTTGGATCGACGACCGGGATGCCGAGCTCGTCCTCGAGGATGGGGCGATACTTCGTCATTCCGGCGCATCCCATCACGACTACGTCGGCGCCGTGAACGTCGCGCAGCGTTCGTCCGCAATCGGTCATGCGGGAGCGTGTCAGCTCCTCATTGGCAAGATCGACGACGTTGACATTGATGGGCAGTTCCGCCGCGAGCCTGTCGGTCACCCCCATCGCGCCGTAGTAACGCAGATGGCGCCGAACGGAGTCGGGAAGGATCGCGATCACGCCGAAACGCTGTCCGATGGAAAGCGCGGTCAGCACGCCGCACTCGGCGATGCCGAAGACCGGCCTTGCGCTTTGCTCGCGCAGCGAATGCAGGCCGGGGTCGGAAAAGCAGGCAAGCACAAAGGCGGCTGCGCTGTTCTCCAGCGCCGCTGCCCGCCTAAGCAGTGGCGCGATCACTCCGTCGACGTCGCGTTGCGTCTGAATTCCCGGCGGGCCTTCGGCGAGCGTCAGGCATTCGATGGCGGGTCCGTCATCCGAACGCAGCGGCTCCATCGCCTCGTCGATAGCCACTGTTACTGCTTCGGTTGAGTTCGGGTTGATGACGTAGATTGCCGACATAAAGTCCAACATCGTGCGCGGGGCCTTGGTCGCGACCATCTTAATGCATATCCCGGCCGTGAAAGCGCGAATTCTTTCGCTGCAACGTTCGAATTTTTTGGCGCTGTTGGACGGGATGAGTTTCTCTAGTATGGCGATGTGATGTCGGACAATCCCCGCATTGTTGTTAATGGCCGGCCGGTTGACGTCACGGGCGTCTCACCGGCGACGACGCTGCTCGATTGGCTGCGCGAACACCGTCGGCTGACGGGAACCAAGGAGGGCTGCGCTGAGGGTGATTGCGGCGCGTGCACGGTCGTCCTGGAACAACTCAAAGACGGGCGGATCGAGAGGCGAGCAATCAATGCCTGCCTGGTGTTGCTTGGTCAAATCGACGGCCTTGGCGTTCGCACGGTCGAAGGTCTTGCGTCGGGCCGGAAACTGCACCCGGTACAGCTCGCCTATGCGAGCGGTGGCGGCACCCAGTGCGGGTTCTGTACCCCCGGTTTCGTCATGTCGACCTATGCCTATGCCGCCGAAGGTGGCACAGCCGAGTTGCCGCTGATCCATGACGCTCTCGCCGGCAATCTCTGCCGCTGCACGGGCTATCGCCCCATAGTTCAGGCCGTTCTCGATTCGCTGCCGCTGCAACCGGATCCGCTCGACGCCGAAGCACCTGGGCTCGAAGACGCGCTGGCAGCCGTCGCGAGAAACACCGCGGCGTCGTTCGTCGATCCCGACTGCGCGTTTTACGCGCCACGATCGCTCGCCGAGGCGCTTGAGCTTCGGCATCGACTGCCCGCGGCAAGAATTCTGGCCGGCGGTACTGACCTGGGTCTTTTGGCGAGTCAGAAGCGGCAGACAATTCCGCAAATCATCTCTCTCGGTGCGGTCGATGAACTGCGACGATGGGAGGAGAGCAGTTCCGAAATCACCATCGGGTCGTCGCTGTCTTATGACGAAGCGGCAAAAATTCTTGCGAGGCTTTACCCAGGTCTCGCGGTCTACCTCTCCCGCCTCGGCTCCAGGCAGATCCGTAATCTTGGAACTATCGGGGGCAATATCGGAACGGCCTCTCCCATCGGAGATTTTCTGCCGATCTCGCTGGCGCTGTCGGCCCGCATACGGCTGCGGTCGCTTAGGGGCGGGGCGCGAGAGTTGGACGCGGACGCGTATTTCATCGACTACCGAGAAACGGCGATACGGCCAGAGGAATTGATCGAGACTATTGTCATTCCGAAGCTGGCGGGCGGCGAGGTCTTCTGGGCCGACAAAATATCCAAACGCCGCGATCAGGATATTGCAACGGTTTGCAGTGCCTTTTTGCTGGCGCTCGACGGCGGCAAGGTCAGCAAGGCGCGACTTGCCTTCGGCGGCATGGCGCCGGTCCCAATACGCGCTCGCGGTGCCGAAGTGGCGTTGATCGGCCGCCCCTTCGATGAGGGGGCGATTGCGGATGCCTCTGCCGCCTTGGCACAAGAGCTTCGACCCATCGATGATTGGCGCGGCAGCGGCGCGTACCGTCTTGCGGTGGCGCAAAATTTGCTGCGGCGCCTTCATGCCCGTGTCGCCCATCCGCACGCGGTCGTCGAACTGGATGCATTGGCGGCGGACTGACCATGAGAGGTTCATTTCGCAGTGGCGTAAATACGTCGCAGCCGCACGACAGCGCGCGCAAGCACGTCTTGGGCGCGGCGATCTATATCGACGATATTCCCGAGCCGCCGGGAATGCTGCATGCGGCCTTGGTGCTGAGCCCTGTCGCCCACGGTCGGCTGCGCGCTATTGATACCTCGCGCGCGCAGGCCGCGCCGGGTGTTGTGTCGATCATCACCGCGGCCGACATCCCCGGTAAAAACGACATCGCGCCGATTGCCGCCAATGAGCCGCTGTTCGCCGCGGATGTCGTACACTATGCAGGGCAGCCGGTAGCCGCGGTCGCGGCAGTGACGAGGGACAAGGCGCTCGCCGCCGCGAATCTCGTCACTGTCGACATCGAGCCACTGCCGGCGATCCTGACAGTAGCGCAAGCGCTTGAGGCAAATTCGGTGCTTTGTCCGGTGCAGACCCTCGAATGCGGCAATGTCACCGAGGCGCTGGCCAAAGCGCAGCGACGGATCAAAGGCGAGCTGACAATCGGCGGACAGGAGCACTTTTATCTCGAAGGGCAGGTCGCGATTGCCGTTCCGGGCGAAGACGACGGCTTGGTAGTGCATTGCGCAACCCAACATCCGAGCGAAGTGCAGACCATTTGCGCGCGCCTGCTCGGGATAGAGCTCAACCGGATCACGTCGATCGTCCGACGGCTCGGCGGCGGCTTTGGCGGCAAGGAGAGCAACGCCTCCTGGTTTGCCGGCATTGCGGCATTATTCGCGCAGCGCACCGGGCGAGCGGTGAAAATCCGGTTGCCTCGCGACGTCGATATGGTCACGACCGGGAAGCGCCATGGCTTTCTGATGCGCTATGAGGTCGGCTTCGACAATCAGGGGAGGATCTCTGCCCTCGATGCGCTGTTGGCCGCCAATGGCGGTTGCACGCTGGATCATACCGCCGCCGTGCTGACGCGCGCCATCACCCACGCCGATAATTGCTATTGGATCGAAAATTACCGGGTCACCGGCGTGGCCTGCAAAACCCACACGGTTTCGAACACGGCGTTTCGCGGTTATGGCGGTCCGCAAGGCGTTCTGCTCATGGAAGAGGTGGTCGAACGTGTCGCGCGTCTGCTCGGCAAGACACCGGAAGCCATTCGTGCGCTCAACTATTACGGCGATGCCACGTCGAATGTAACGCCCTATGGTCAAGCGTTGAAGGATAATCTTATTGCGCAAAGCGTCGCGCAGGTGATGTCCGACAGCAATTGGGACGAGCGCCGGCGATCGATCGATTCGTTCAATTGCGAGAATTCCATCGTCAAGCGCGGCCTCGGATTGTTTCCGCTGAAGTACGGAATCTCGTTCACCAAGGCGCATCTCAACCAAGCGGGGGCGCTGCTCCATGTCTACAGAGACGGCTCCATTCGGCTTAATCACGGTGGCACCGAAATGGGGCAGGGCCTCTTCATCAAGGTGGCGCAAGTGGTCGCAGAGGTGTTCAACGTCGACGTCGACAGAATAGCAATAACGCCGACCTCGACCGGCGAAGTCCCCAATACGTCGCCGACCGCCGGCTCAACCGGTTCCGATCTCAACGGCTGGGCCGCCTACGAGGCGGCCTCGACGATCAAGAAGCGGATGACCGATTTCGCCGCCGAGAAGTTCAAGGTTGCCGCTACCGACATCGCGTTCCGCGACAATCACGTTCACATTGGGCTGCCTGGTTCGAACACAGTTCTCGAATTCGGCGAGCTTGCCCTGCAATGCTGGATGAACCGCGTCTCGCTGTCTGCGACCGGCTTTTACAAGACGCCGGATATCAATTGGGATGGCGCCAAGATGCGCGGCAGTCCGTTCTTCTACTTTTCCTACGGCGCGGCGACCGCGGAGGTCGCGGTCGATACGCTTACCGGTGAGATACGGGTGTTGCGCGCGGACCTTGTGCAGGATTGCGGACGGCCGCTCAATCCGCTGGTCGACCTGGGTCAGATCGAGGGCGGCTTCGTGCAAGGGCTCGGCTGGCTCGTGCATGAAGAATTGTGGTGGGACAATGCCGGCAAGCTACTCACCATTGGACCCAGCACCTACAAGATTCCGGGAAGTCGTGACGTCCCCGCAGCGTTCAACGTCCGCATTCTGGAAAATGCGCCGGCGCGCGCCGCGACCGTGTATGCTTCGAAAGGCATCGGTGAGCCGCCGGTGCATCTGGCGACTGCGGTGTGGACGGCGTGCAAGGATGCAATCGGCAGTATTGCCGATCACAAATTCGCGGTTCGTCTCGATCCGCCGATGACGCCCGAGCGCGTGCTCTGCGCCATCCAGGAGATAAATAAACATGACAACGTGGCCGGCTGACAGTGCAGGAGCGCACTGGTTGCAACGAGGCCTGGTAGCGCGGCCATGCGTGCCGTCACCGAAGCGTCGTCGTCGCGAACAATTCGGTGCACTTATGCTAAAAATTCGGCTTTACCGCCTTTAACGCAGAACCTAGCTTTTACACTCATGCCTGCAAAAGGATTCTGAAATGAAGCGGTATCTTGTTGCGCTTGCGGTCGGCACTTCATTGTTCGGCGCTACCGCACACGCCGCGGACAAGACGCACGTCAACTTCATCATGGATTGGGCTTTCGAGGGCGCGCAGGCGATATGGCCGGCCGCCGCCGAGAGCGGGTGCTTCGCCGACAACAACTTGGACGTCAAGATCGACCGCAGCTTCGGCTCGGGCGATGCGCTGAGCAAGCTGGCGTCGGGCGCTTACGACATCGGTGTCGCGGATTTCAGCAGTTTGATCAACTTTGATGCAACCCACCCGGACGACAAGATAGCCGCCGTGTTCGTGATCAGCGAGCGCTCGGCAATGTCGGTCGTCACGTTGAAGAAATACAACATCAACAAGCCGCAAGATCTTGCAGGCAAGAAGATCGCCGACCAGCAGGGCGAGGCGAGCCGTGTCATGTTCCCGGCTTTCGCCAAGGCCAACAATATCGACCCCAATAGCATCACCTGGGTTTCGGTGGCGCCCAACCTGCGGCAGCCCATCCTCATCAAGGGCGACGCCGACGCTGCGGCCGGGCACCGCTTCACCATCCTCGTCGGGTTGCGGGCACTCGGGGTGAAAGACGATGAAATTACGCTCTTCCCTTACGCCGATTGGGGCGTGCGGGCGTTCGGCAATTCGGTGGTGGTCAAGAAGGAATGGTCGGCGGCGCACCCCGGCGCGATGCGCGGGTTTCTCAAATGCACGGCGAGCGCCATCAAGAAGTCGATCGCCAATCCGCGGCAGGCCATCACATGGCTGAAAAAGTACAACTCGCTCATTAACGAGGACGCCGAGCTGCAAGGATTGGATTTCTCCAACAACCTCGCCATCATCACTGACGAGACCAAAAAGAACGGGCTCAGCACCTTCTCAAAAGAGCGTCTGGACCAGATCCTGAATCAGATTTCCGATGCCATGCAGATCAAAAAGCCGGCTCAAGACGACGTCTGGGATCCGGACTATCTGCCGCCGGCCAGCGAATTGAAGCTTCAGTAAGGTCGGAGCGGCTGCGAAAACACGTTCGGCTGCACGCCGAATGCCGGTTTGCCGAGCCGATGTGTGGTCTCCGGCTCGCTGGCGCCGTCGTTCTCGGTTGAGGGCTTTATGGTTGCGAGACGCGATCTTGTCATAGCGGGCGCGACGGTTTTGACCGATCCGGACGCGGCTCCTGAGCTCCAGGATATTGTCGTCAGGAACGGAAGAATCGCCGCTATTGCGGCGCCCGGCCAAAAATCCGAACAGCGCGGTGTGGTGGTGGATGGCCAGCACAAACTGGTCATTCCAGGCCTGGTAAACGCGCACTATCACTCCCACGACGTGCTGTCGCGCGGCATGTTCGAAGACATACCGCTCGAAGTGTGGATTGCCCTGGCGATTCTGCCGCCGACGCGCATACTCACGGCGCGCGAGGTCAGGCTGCGCACGCTCCTTGGCGCCTTCGACTGCCTGCGCAACGGCATCACCACCGTCCAGGACATGCTGGGTTGCGGTCCGGGCTCGGAAGAGCATGTCGAAGCCGCGATCAAGGCCTATGACGACGTCGGCATACGCTGCGTGCTCGGCCTTCAGGTCGGCAACCGGCCGCCGATCGATTGTCTGCCGGGCATCCGGACGCGGTTGCCAAACGATCTCGCTCCACTCTTATCCGGCAATCCGCCAGCGGTGCGCGACATCCTGGATTTTGTCTCCGCTCCGCTTGCTGCCAAGGCATCGGACCGCCTGTCATTTGCGGTCGCGCCGGGTTCGCCACAGCGCTGCACGTTCGAATTGATGAGCGGCTTGGCGGACCTAGCTTCGCGCCATAATCTGCCATTCGTCACCCACGTCAATGAATCGAAACTGCAAGTCTATCTGGCGCAGGAGCTCTATGCCGACTTCGGCGGCTCGCCGCTCGATTTTCTCAAGGCCGCAGGCGCTCTGAATGAGCGCTTGTGCATGGCGCACGGTATCTGGTTCAGCGATGAGGAGATCGATCGCATCGCCGCCGCCGGCGCCGCCGTCGCGACTTGCCCGACCAGCAACCTCAAACTCAAAAACGGCGTGGCGCCATTGCGAAAGCTCAAAGAGGCTGGTGTGCGCCTGGCGCTAGGCGCCGACAACACCAGCGCCGGCGACGCGCAGAACCTTTTCGAAGCGATGAAACTCGTTTGCAACCTCAACGCCGGAAAGGGCACTGGGTCAAGCACGGTGCTTGCCCGCGACGCGTTGGCCATGGCCACGCGCGGTGGCGCTGCTGTGCTCGGCTTCGGGGAAAAACTCGGCCGCATTCAAGTCGGCATGGGTGCCGATTTGACGCTGCTCGACTTGTCGGACCCTAGCTACCTGCCGCTCAACGATGCCGTCCGCCAGATCGTCTATTGCGAGTCGGGTCGTGGCGTTCACACCGTCATCGTTGACGGCAGCGTCGTCGTCGCCGACGGAAAGCTCATGACCATCGACTATGACGCCTTGCTCGAAGACGCACTCGCTCTGTCCGAAACCTATGCCCGCGACAGCCAGGCAAACAGGGCGCGTCTGGAAAGGGTGCTGCCGTACATCGCATCGGTGGTTCGCGATTATGGCGAGAAGCCGCTTGCTTTCAATCGTTGGCCGTCGGCAAGCGATGAGCCCGCCATGGCGGAGGGCCGATTATGCTAGCGCTTCGGTGGGCGCGTTTCAGCGGCGGCCGCGAGGGGCGCTCCGCAGTGTCCCAGTGCCATCCAGCCTAACAACCAAAAGGGTCTCTCATGATATACGACTTCACGGTTCTCGGTCTGAAGCCAAATACGCTCGGCGCGGTGATGCCAAAGCTCGCCGACGCGATTGTCGCCAATTCGAAGCGCGGCAAGCTCATTGGGTGCTTCAGCTGCGAATTCGGCGTGCTCAACCGCATTGCCGTGCTGACCGAGTATCCCGATGCGCGCGCGTTGACTGAAGACCGCGCGGCCTCGATGGAGAGCGGAGATCGGTACGGCTTTGCTCCGCAGCTTGCGAGCTTCGAGCGGACCGCCTATGCGCCGCTTGCCTTCAGCGAGCCGATCAAGCCCGGCCATTACGGTCCATATTATGAGATCAGGACTTACGGAATTGCGCCGGGTGGCCTGCAGGCGACCAGCGACGCCTGGAGCAAAGCGGTCGCGCGGCGCAACGAATTATCGAAGTTGCTCGCGATCATGGCTTCCATGGATACGACGCCGCAGCGCATGCTGCACATCTGGCCTTATGCCAGTGTCGATCATCGCGCCGCGACCCGTGCCCGCGCCAGCAAAGAGGGCATTTGGCCGCCGCCGGGCGGCTCCGATCATCTGCTGTCTATGCAGTCCGAACTGTTTGTGCCGACGGCGTTTTCACCCTTGTCCTGAACGCGCCGGACGGAGATAGTGTGAACCGCCGGGCGCTATGGACCAAGTCTAGATGAACCTCAGATTGGTTTCGGCACAGCAATCCGTTGTGCAGGAACGGCCAACAAATGCCCGGCCGTTCATCAGCTTGAAAAACGTCAGTCTGGCGTATGGCGCCGACGAGGGCATGCTGACGCTTGATCGCGTCAGCATGGGCGTCGGTGAGGGCGAGTTTGTCGCCGTCGTCGGACCGTCGGGCTGCGGCAAATCGACACTGATGAAGCTCGTGACCGGGCTTTTGCCGGCGACGTCGGGCGAGGTGATCGTTGACGATAACATCGTCCACCGGCCGATCAAAGGCGTCGGCATGGCGTTCCAGAATGCGACGCTGATGCCGTGGCGCACGACTTTGCGCAACGTGCTGCTTCCGCTCGAGATCGTTCAGCCGTTCAAGCGCCAGCGCCGGCGCAAACGGGCCGAGCACGAGGCACGCGCGCAGGCCATGCTTGACGCCGTCGGGCTCGGCCCGTTCGGCGCCAAGTTTCCCTGGCAGCTCTCCGGCGGCATGCAGCAGCGCGCCAGTCTCTGTCGCGCCCTGGTGCATGAGCCGAAGCTCGTGATGCTGGACGAGCCGTTCGCGGCCCTCGACGCATTCACGCGCGAGGAACTGTGGGGCGTCATGCAATCGCTCTGGCTGCAGCATCGATTCAGCGCCATTCTGGTGACCCATGACCTGCGCGAGGCGGTGTACCTGGCGGACCGCGTCTTCGTCATGAGCAAGAAACCGGCGCGCGTGATCTTCGAACGCAAGATCGAACTGCCGCGGCCGCGTACCATCGAAGGAAGCTTCGAACCGCATTTCATCGATCTGGTGCACGAACTGCGCGGTAAGATCACCGAGGCGCGGTCATGAACGCGTCGGTGCGCGAGCGTATTGTCCGGCAGGCGATGCCTTGGCTGCTCAGCGCGCTTTTGCTCGCCGGTTGGCAACTCGCGAGCATGCGGTCCGGTATTTCGCATGCGATCCTGCCGGCGCCGAGCGAGGTGTGGCAGGCCTTCGTGAAATATCGCTCGGCGCTCGCCGAACACGCGCTGCACACCGTCGTCACCTCGCTGATCGGGTTCTTCTTGGCGCTGGTCGGCGGCGTGCTGCTCGGCCTTGCCGTCGGCGCGTGGCCGATTGTCTATAGCGGCGTCTATCCACTGCTTGTCGCGTTTAACGCGATCCCCAAGGTGGCGTTGCTGCCTCTTTTCGTGCTGTGGTGCGGCATCGGCGCTTTGCCGGCGATTTTGACGGCGTTTTCCCTGGCAGTTTTCCCTATCGTCGTGAACGTCGCGACGGGGCTCGCGACCATCGAGCCGGAAATGGAAGACGTCATGCGAGCGCTGGGCGCCCGGCGCGACGAGATTCTTCTGAAAGTCGGCATCCCGCGATCGCTGCCTTACTTGTTCGCGTCGCTGAAAGTCGCCATCACCCTGGCCTTCGTCGGCTCGGTGATCTCGGAGACGGTTGCGTCCAACGAGGGCATCGGGGTGTTGATGATGGCGGCATCGTCACGCTTCGAGGTGTCGTTGGTGTTTGCCGGCATAATCGTCATTGCCGTGCTTGCGATCGCCTTCTATGGTATTTGTGGTCTCGTCGAAAGCCGAATGGCGCACTGGGCATTCCGCGCTCGCGGTGGCCAATAAGGGCGATCGGCCGGCAATCGAGCGGTGGCATGAGCGAACGGCGCTTCGCCCAATCAGAGTACGGCCTTGACTCTCGGGCTGCTTCCTAATTTCGTCAATACGAGCGCGTTGCGGTACTTTTACGAAGTCGCACGCTATGGCTCGTTTCGTCTGGCGGCGGATAAGATCCACATTGCCGCGTCCGCCATCAGCCGGCAAATCCAGCTCCTGGAAAAAGAACTCGGCTTCAAGCTGTTCTCGCGCGGTCGCTCGGGACTGACGCTGACGCCGGCCGGCGAGGCCCTGCTGTACCGCGTCAAGAAGGCCATGAACGAACTGGCGATCGGCCGATCGGAGATCGACGCTCTGCACGGCTCGCATCGCGGTACGGTCCGGATTGGCATCAATGAAACCGTGGCACGGGAGTTCTTTGCCGCTTTTTTGGCGGGCTTTCGCCAGGAACATCCCAATATCAGGTTCGAGATAACGGTCGCCAATTCCGACCAGTTGGAAGAACTTCTGTTGCGCGGCGAAATTGACATTTTGATCGGTTACGCCGTGCGTATTCGCTCCGGCCTGCAGCAGATTGCCGCTTTCAACCTGACGCCCTGCATCACGGTGCGGAAGAATCATCCTTTGGCGCGGAAGAAGTCGGTCCGCATTCCCGATTTCGTCGGCGAGGACATGGTCATGCCAAGCGAGGGCTCGACGCTGCGGCAGGCGTTGAACTCGATTTTTTCGCGCCTGTCCGTACGGCCCCCCTCGACGCTTTCGACGGACTCTTTCGAATTCATGGCCAACCTGGTGGTTCACAAGTTCGGCATCGGCTTTCAATTGCGGCTGACGCCGGGGTCGGATCCGATTCGCAGCGAGCTGGTCTACGTGCCGATCCGGGACCAGGACATTCCTTCGACAACCTTGGCTTGCTGCATTTCGGAGGAGGGGACCCCGTCCGCGGCGGTGTCAGTTTGCCTGCAGGCGCTGCGCAGCGCGCTGGAGCGATGGTTTCGTGACGGCAGTTGCTGAATGCGATTTGCGGCCCTGGCACGCCGCGCCGCAAGGAGCGTTCTAAGTTTTGCAATAGCCGCCGCAATTTATTGAATTATCGACTCTCCGGACAGTTCATTATCATGTTCAATTAGAGCTGACGGCCGGAACCAGAAGAGGACCTCGGGCTATGGCGATTGCGCCGTGGAGGGCGACCTGTATTCAAACTGTAAGCAAGCTTGCGGTAAAAGGCGCCAATCGATCGGCGGCATGGTCGATCATCGAAGCGAATATCGGCAATGCGCTTGGGCTGATCACCCAGGCGGTTGAAACAGACGCGCCGGCAAAACTGGTGGTGATGCCCGAATTCGCCTTGCAGGGGCCGCCGCACGGCATGCCGGTTGCCGCGTGGATCGATCTGGCCTGCTGCACGATTCCGGGGCCGATCACCGAACCGTTCCAGAAATTCGCGCAGCAGCGCGGCATCTACATCGCTGGGCACCAGTTCGACTGCGATCCCGAATGGCCCGGCCGCTATTTCAACACCTGCTTCCTGATCGGCCCGAGCGGCGACGTCATCTTGCGCTATCGGCGCATCAACACCGCGGCATTCCCATCGCCCCATGATTTCATGGACGCCTACCTCGAGCGCCATTCCATGGCCGAGGTCTTCCCGGTGGCCGCGACCGAACTGGGCCGCATCGCCATGATCCCTTGCGGCGAGATCAACGTTCCGGAAGTCGCTCGCGTGTACATGATGCAGGGCGCCGAGGTTATCCTGCATCCGACCAATTCGCCGCGCCGGCCGGCGCAAGAGGCCGCGAAGGTGGTCCGGGCCGCCGAGAACATGGTCTATTTGGTCAGCGCCAATGTGGCAGGCTCCATCGGATTTTCATTCGATGGCACCATTCCCGGTGGCCGCTCGCACATCATCGACTACCTCGGTCGCACGCTCGCCTACGAGGACGGCAATGAACAGACCGTCAAAGTCTCGGCGCTGATCGATCTGCAAGAGCTGCGGGCGGCGCGGAAGAAGGACACCGGAACGTCCAACCCGCTGTTGCGTGCGCGCTGGGAGATGTATCGGCCGTTTTTCGCCAACGCGTCGTTCTATCCGCCGAACCAGTTTCTCGAGACGCCAATGGTCGACGGCGACTGTGCCAAGCCCGTTCTTGCGGCTTCACTGAAGAACATGGCCAAGGCCGGCGTCATCGTCGAGCAATAACGGACACTGCAATGGACCTCGCGGAGAAGCACCAATGATGAGCGTCGCCGATAACGAACTCCTCGTCCGCGTCGGACGCGGAACCCCCATGGGCCAATTCATGCGGCAGTTCTGGATACCGGCATGCCGCTCGTCCGAACTGGTGGCCGATCGCGCGCCAATTCGCCTGATGCTGCTCGGCGAGAAGTTGATCGCGTTTCGCGACACCGCGGGGCGGGTCGGCATCTTCGACCATCGTTGCCCGCATCGATGCGCGTCGCTGTTCTTCGGGCGCAATGAGCAACACGGCATCCGCTGCGTCTATCACGGCTGGAAATTCGACGTCGACGGCAAATGCCTCGATCAGCCGAACCTGCCGGACAAGAACAAATACCCAACTGGTGTCAAAGCGATCGCGTACCGCACCGCGGAGCAGGGTGGCTTGGTCTATGTCTACATGGGCGAAAGCGAGTCTGCGCCGCCGCCGCTGCCGCAAATCGAGGCTGCCATGGGGGAGCCGAATGATAGAAACAACGCCCTGTTCCACCGCGAATGCAACTGGCTGCAGGCGCTGGAAGGCGATATCGACACCTCACACCTAGCTTTCCTGCATGCCGGCTGCGTCGACCCTGAGCGCATGGACCCGAACGACACGCACACCTACCTGGTGAAGAACAAAACGCCCGACATCGGCGTCAGCAAAACGCCCTACGGCACGATGTATGCGGCTTCCCGGGCCGCGATGGAGGGATTTGACCATCACCGCTTTGCCCACTTCATCTTCCCGTTCTGGGTCGTTTATCCGAGCGATCGCGTCGAGCGCAACATGTCGGCCAACGCCTGGGTGCCGATCGACGACGAAAATACCATGATCTTCAATCTCGACACCCAACGCGCCAGCGGCAAGCAGAAGCAGATGTCCTATGCCGACGGCACCCCCGTCGCCGGCTTAGCACGTCCCATGGAATATCTGCCGCAGACCAACGATTGGATGGGGCGTTGGCGCCCGGTGCGCAACCTCACAAACGACTATCTTATCGACCGCGATCAGCAGCAGCGCGGCGAAAGCTATACCGGCGTGCCCGGCATTCCCATGCAAGACCAGATGATTCAGGAGAGCATGGGCTCAATCATTGACCGAAGCCTCGAACATCTCGGCATCAGCGACCGCATGGTCATGATCACCCGCCGCGCCTTGCTCGACGCCGTGAAGGAATACAAGGACAAGGGCGTGCTACCGCAGGTCTTAAACGAGCCAGGCTTGGCCAAGCAAGCGACCGGCGGCGATTTGCTCGTGGCCAAGGGCGTCGATTGGCTCGAGGCCTACGAAAAGGTCATGACCGAGAAGTATGGGCCAAAACCGCAAGTCGCGGCCGAATAAGACGGCCTGTCGGTAAGAGACGCCACGGCGCCGTCGGACGATCGATCACTCCAACGGCCGGATGATGCCGGTCTGCGCCGTAATTCGTCCGTAGTGCTCGATGCGCCGGTGACGGGCGAAATCGAAGACCGTTTCCTTACCGAAAGTTGTAGCATCGAGATCGACGTCGGCGACGACCAGCTCGTCGTCTTCGGTCATTGCCTCGGCGACGATCTCGCCGTCGGGATTGACGATCAAACTGCCGGCGATCATGTGGTGGCCGTCCTCACTGCCGCCTTTCGCCACCGCGACCACCCAGGTGGAGTTTTGATAGGCGCCGGCTTGCACCGACAGGCGGTTATGGAAGTAGCGCTTCTGCGCCCCTTCCTCGCTCTTCTGTGAATTGGTCGAGGGTGTGTTGTAGCCGAGCACGATCAGCTCGACTCCTTGCAATCCCATCACGCGATAGGTTTCCGGCCAACGGCGATCGTTGCAAATGCACATGCCAACGATGCCGCCCATGGTCCGCCACACCTGAAAGCCGAGGTCGCCAGGTTCGAAGTAGCGCTTCTCCAAATGCTGGAACGAGCGCGCCGGGTCGTATTCGCCATGGCCGGGCAGGTGCACCTTGCGATACTTGCCGACGATCCGCCCCTCGCGATCGACCAGGATAGAGGTATTGAAACGGTGCCCGTCAGGGGTGAGCTCGGCAAAGCCGAATGAAATGCCGATATGGCATTGCGCCGCTGTCTCGAACAAGGGGCGCGTCGCCGCGTTCGGCATTTCGCGTTCGAACCAGGCGTCAATGTCGCTCTGATCGGTCATATACCAGCGCGGGAAAAAGGTCGTAAGCGCAAGCTCCGGATAGACTACGAGATCGCATTTGCGGTCCTTAGCCTGGGCTAGCAGGTCGAGCATGCGGCGCACGACCGCTTGTCGGCTTTCGGCTTTTTGCACCGGACCAAGCTGCGCCCCGCCAACCCGCAAAACTCGGCTCACACCATCCTCCTTCACACGATTACGTCTGCGAAAGTCACATCGACCCTAGCCGCAAATCCGCATAGCAGGCAACGCTATCGCGCCGACTCGAACGATTTGACGCCCGCCGGTCCTGCACCGTAACGTGGCTGGCCGGTGTTGCTGCGCTCGCCACGGAGACGCCCATGCATCCCTACACCACTCCCGCATTCATCAAGGATCGCGTGATCCGCCGTCAGGGCAAGCTATTGAGCCATGAGGTGATCGATGCGGCGCGCACCGCGCTCGTCGTGGTCGACATGCAGAATTATTTCGTCGCCGAGGGTTTTCCGCTCGAAGTGCCGGTGGCGCGGCAGATCGTGCCGAACATCAACCGACTGGCGCGGGCGCTGCGCGCGGCCGGCGGCACCGTCGTCTGGGTGCAGACAACGTCGAACGGTGCGCTCGAGCATTGGGCCAACCATCACAACCTTATGCTCACGCCAGAGAAGTCGAAGACGCGGCTCGAACAGCTCGACGAGGCATCGAAAGGCTTTGCGCTCTATGACCCGCTCGAAACGTCGGCTGCCGATCATTTCATCAAAAAGAAAAAGTACAGCGCATTCATCCAAGGCTCGTCCGATATCGACGCGAAATTGCGCAGCCGTGGCATCGAAAGTCTGCTCATCACCGGTACCGTGACCAACGTCTGCTGCGAATCGACAGCGCGCGACGCCATGATGCTCGACTATCGCGTCGTCATGGTGGCCGACGGTAATGCCTCGCTGACCGACGAGGAGCATGCAGCGTCACTGAACAACTTCCTGTGCGTGTTCGGCGACGTGATGACGACCGACGAGGCCATCGCCCGTCTGGTGCCGGCGCAGGCGCGCCGGTCGGCTTGATGCTCAGCGGCGGCGCATCGCCGCCGCCTCCAGCCAGGAGATTGCCAGATACATCAGCGACGAGACAATCGCGAGGATGGTCACAGCCACCATCACAATATTCACCTTGAAGATCTGGCTGCCGTATTGGATCAGAAAGCCCAGTCCCAAATTTGCCGACTGGAATTCGCCGACCACGACGCCGACCAATGACAGGCCGGCGGTGACCTTCAGCGCAGCGATGAAGGTCGGTATGCTGCCCGGAAGCACGACCTTGGTCAGGATTTGCGCTTTGCTGGCGCCGAAGGTCTGCGCCAGCTTGATCTTGTTTGGATCGATGGCCTGAAAGCCGCTGTAAATCATCAGCACAGTGACGAACAGCGAAATCGCGAGCGCTATGCCGTAGATCGACAGCGATGGGCCGAGCCAGATGTAAAAGATCGGAACGAAGGCGGTTTTCGGCAATGCGTTGGCGACCACCAGATACGGATCGAGCACTCGGTAGAGGCCGTCCCACCACCACAGCGCTGCCGCAACCGCCGTGCCGACGATCATCGCGATGGTGAAGCCGACGACGGTAGCGGCCAAGGTCGACCAGGCATGGAGCAGCACACTTGGCTGTTGCGGCGTCGTCTTGATCATGTCGAGGAAGGTCGGCCAGATGGCCGACGGGTAGCTGGTGAACAGCGGGTTGACGATCTGCGCCCGCGGCAAGATTTCCCACAGCACGAGGACGACCGCCAGCAGCGCCAGCTGCGTGAGCCGCACGGTCAGACGCCCGGACCGTTCGCGGCGCAGCCATTGTCGATATTTCGGGCTCGCCTTCGTCACGGCGAGATCAGCGTTCGACATGGACATCGAGCTCCTGCCAAAGCATGTTGAAATAGCCGCCAAACTCCGGCGCGTTGCGGGCCGCCAATGGCGCAGGACGCGTGCCGCTTGCGGTGGCGAACCAGATTGCGTGATTGGATTTTATCCGCCCCGGCCGCCGCGACATCACGATCACGCGCTCCGCCATGCTGATGGCTTCGCCGATGTCGTGGGTGACCAGGATCACGGTCTTGGCCTCGCGGCGCAGGATTTCGGTGATCTCATCTGCGAGCGCGAGCCGGGTCTGCGAGTCGAGCGCCGAAAACGGCTCGTCGAGCAGTACGATATCCGGCTCGGTGCACAGCGTGCGGGCGAGCGCGGCGCGCTGGCGCATGCCGCCGGAGAGTTGCCGCGGTAGATGGTGCAGGAATTGGCCGAGCCCGTAGCGGGTCAACAGCTGGCGCGCACGCTCGCGCGCCGCCGCCATCGGCGCGCCTTGGATTTCAGCACCAAGCACCGCGTTATCTAGGATCGTCCGCCACTCGAACAGATAATCCTGCTGCAACATGTAGCCGATCTTGCGGTTCGGTCCGACCACTGGCCGGCCGTTGACCAGGACGGCGCCTTCGGTCGGCGCGAACAGGCCGGCGATCAGCGACAGCAGGGTGCTCTTGCCGCAGCCGCTCGGCCCGATGACGGCGACGAACTCGCCCGGAGCAACCGATAGGGAGATGTCACTCAGCGCCTCGGTCTCACCCTCCCAGCCAAAGTAACGCAGACCGACGCCGCGTAATTCGACCTTCGGCGCAATGGCGCCGGCAGACGCGGACACGGCTCACTTCGCCTTGTCGGCGAATTCGGTGAGAACGAGTTCGCTGAACTTCACCCGCTTGGCGTCGTCGAGCACGTGACCACGGACGAGGATGTCCTGGAAGCGATCAATCGCCTTCGGTTCGATCACTGGCGACGTCTTCCAGATTTTGAGTGTTTGGTAACGCGCGGTTGCGTTAATCAGCGCTTGCCGATTGACGCCGGGGAAAAAATCCGCGATCGCGTCGACGATGTCCACCGCCGATGCATTGGCCGTCCATTTCTGGGCGCGATAAATGACATCCGTCCAGGTTTGGACGACGGCTGGATTGTCTTTGATGTATTTGTCCGTCGCCATGAACGAGGTGTAATCGGCGAAGCCAACGGTGCCGCCGATCGACGCCAGGAAATAGGCTTTGCCGTCGAGCTCGAGCTGCGACGGATCGGGCTCGGTGAAAATGCCGTAGTCGTTCTGGCCGGCAAGCCAGGAGCCGACCCGCGCCGGCGGCGCGATATTATTGACGAGCTTGACGTCGGTGTCCGGGTCGATGCCGTTCATTCGCAGCGCTTCTTCCAGGAACAGAAGCGGCGTGCTGCCAGGCCGGAAGCCGAGGACGTTCTTGCCCTTCAGCGTGCTCCAGTCGAATTTGTCGACCTTGGTCCGGCCCAGGAGCATGAAGCCATCGGTCGAGGTCAGGCCGCAGAAGATGCGCGCCTTAGTCGAGGAGTCGCTGTTGAGCACGTAGATCGTGGTCTCCGGGCCGGCGAGCGCGATATCGGCACTGCCGGACAGTAGCGCCGCCATCGTCTTGTCGCCAGCGCCGCCGGTCGTCAGCTCGACGTCGAGGCCGGCATCCTTGAAATAGCCCTTGGTGATGGCCGCATAGGCCGGCCCGTACAGCACCGAGCGAACGACTTCGTTGTAGCGGACTTTGACCGTCGGCTTGTTTTGGCCGAACGCGGCGATGGGGCCGTAGACCGAGGACGTGCCTAGCGCGGCGAGGCCCCCTCGAACGACGAAACGGCGATGCAACATGATTGGTCCTCGTTTCGCATGGACTTGCAGTGACCCCGGCTTTGAGCGCGAAAGGCTAACATTGTCGCTGTGAAATGACCACAACCGGCGCTGTCGCAGTCTCCCGCGCTTCACGTGGCGATGCGCCGTTCCAGCCGGCTGATCAGCCGCACCACCGGCCACAGCATTGCGAGGTAGATCGCCGCTGCCAGCACGATTGGCGACGAATTGAAGGTCACCGAACGCGCCATATCGGCCGAATAAAGTAACTCCGGCAACGCCACCACGCTCGCAATCGAGGTGAGCTTGACGACCTCGACCGTGTTGGACACCAGATCGGGCAGCACGTTCCGCACCGCCTGGGGCATCACGACGTAGGCGAGCGTGTGATGGGTGCGCAGCCCGGTCGAGCGTGCAGCATCCCATTGGCCAAGCCCAACGCTCTCGATACCGGCGCGATAGATTTCGCCGTAATAGCTCGACGTGTTGAGGAAAAAGGCGATGGCAACGGCGGTGAGCGGCGAGAGCCGCAAGCCTGCGAAGGGCAAGCCGGCGTAGATGAAGATCAGGAGCACCAGGGGCGGGATTGAACGAAAAAAATCGATCGCGGCGACCATCGTCCACCGCGCCGCGCGAAAACGCGAGAGCGAGATCAACGCAAACGCGAGACCTCCGACCAGTCCGAGCGGAATGACGATCAGGCAGATGATGAGGGTCTGCTTGAGGCCTTCGAGGATCAGCGGAAGCGCTTCCCTCATGATCCCCAGGTTGAAAAATTGCTGAACAATCGCTTCCATCAGACCCTGCGCCAGGCAAACTGCGTCTCGAGAAAACGGCCAAGCGCGACCACCGGCACGAACAGGATCAGATAAGCAATCGCTCCCATCATCAGCGGCGTCGCATTGCCGGAGAAAGATTCGGCAGAGGTGGCCTGATTGAGGATTTCGCCGACCCCGATCACCGTGCCGAGGGCGGTATTCTTGGTGATGGCGATGGTGCGGTTGGTGAGCGGCGGTACGGTCAGCCGGATGGCCTGCGGCAGAATCACACAGGCGAGCGTGCCGAGAAAACCCAAACCCGTGGAGCGCGCCGCCTCCCACTGGCCCTTCGGGATCGACAGAATGCCGGCCCAGAAAATCTCCTCGGCAAAGGCTGCCAGCACCAAGGCCAGTACCAGCCACAGCACCGCAAAGGATGGCAGATTGATCCCGATATTGGGCAAACCAAAATAGACCAGAAGGATCAGGACCAGCGGCGGCAGCGCCCGCAACATATCGACGAAGACGACGATCAACGCGTTGAGGGCGAGTACGCGAAACGCGCGCACGATCGCAAGCGCAAGCCCGAACAGAATACCGGTGACGACGACCGCTGCAGCGACCTCGATGGTTACGACCATGCCTTTGAGAATGGCGGGAAGGTAGCGCTCCATCACCTGCCACTTGAAAAACGTGTCGAGGAAGCGCGACCAGGTCTCCATCAAAAGCCTTTCAGCGCGTCAGCTCGGCAATAAACGCACGCGTGCGCGCTTCGATCGGGGCAGAGAATAGCTGTCGCGGGACCCCTTCCTCCACGATCACCCCGTGATCCATGAAGATCACACGATCGGCGGCGTCGCGGGCAAAGCGCATCTCATGGCTGACGACCAGCATGGTCATGCCGCCGCTCTTGAGCTCGCGCATGACGTTGAGCACGCTGCCGACGAGCTCCGGATCGAGTGCGGACGTGGGTTCGTCGAACAGCATGATTTTTGGTTCGAGCGCGAGAGCGCGGGCGATGGCGACGCGCTGCTGCTGGCCGCCCGATAGCTCGCCGGGATAGGCCCGGCTCTTGTTGGCAAGCCCGACGCGATCAAGCGCGACCATGCCAAGGCGCTCTGCCTCGGCACGCGGCTTGCCCAGCACCTTGACCAAAGCCAGCGTAACGTTGCGCAGCGCCGTCATGTGCGGATAGAGATTGAACGACTGGAACACCATGCCAATCCGGCGGCGCATGGCGTTGACGTCAGTCGAGGACGCCATGATGTCAGTGCCGTCGACGTGGATGGAGCCGGCCGACGCTTCTTCCAGACGGTTGCAGCAGCGCAACAGCGTGCTCTTGCCCGATCCGGACGGGCCGATGACGAACACCAATTCCTGGGCTGCAACTGCGAGATCGATGCCGCGCAGCACCTCGACGTCGCCGAATGACTTGCGCAGGCCGCGGATTTCCAGGATGGGTGGGCGAGCGTCGCTCATTAACAGTTGCCGCTTGCGATGCGCCAGCGGCCGGACATTACGCCGCCTCGTTTAGCTGCACGACGGCGTGTGCGGGGTCGGATCGTAGCCGGGCATGTCGGGAACGCCGTAGCCCGGGAACACCGTCACCGCCGCGGAGCCCGGCGCCGGCGGGATGCCGAACCATTTCTCGTGCATCTTGGACATCGTGCCGTCGAGCTTCATGCATTCGATGGCGACATCAAGCGCATTGCGCAGCTCCGCGGAATCCTTGCGCGTCGGCGCCGCCCACACTAAACCGGTCGAATAGAGATACGACAGTTCAAGCTGCGGACTGTTCTTGACCGCCCAGGCGATGGCGGTATTGCCGGCGACATTGGCATCGGCGCGGCCGACCAGAACGGCCTGCACCGCGTCGGTCTGGGTGCCGAATGTCTCGATCGTCCAGCCGATCTTGCCTTCGAGATCATGCGCCCACGATTCGTAGGCCGATCCCTTGTTGACGGCGATGGTCTTGCCCTTGAGGTCTTCGAGCTTGTCGACCTTCGGCGATCCCTTCTTGATCAGGAACTGAAAGTCGGTGTTGAGATAACCTTCGGTGAACAGCATGTTCTCGGCGCGCTCCTTGGTTACGGTCGTCGGAGCGGCGATGAAGTCATAGGTGCCGGCCTGCATCCCCGGCAGCAATCCGGAATATTGGGTCGCATCGATGGTAATCTTGCGCTTGAGGCGCTTGGCGAACTCGTTGGCGAGGTCGATGTTGAAACCCTGATAGCCGCCACCGGACAGATTTGGGAAGGCGTGCGGCGCGAATGTGGCATCGACGCCCGTGTGCAGCGGCGGCAGCTCATAGGCGTTGGCGGGAGCGGCAAGCAGCAATGCTGCAGCAGCTGCCGAAAGCAGGTATCGGGTCATGGATTTCCCCTCGACAGAACCAGCCGGCTTTACGGACTATAGCAACCGGCTCAAAGCCGACAAGGCGATTGCGCAGGCACCAGGCCGCGAGCGATGCTCAATCCCGGTGCACGGAAGATGCGGCCGACACGTCGGCGACTTCGGCGGCGATGGCATCGAGCAACACCTCGACCCAGCGCCGCGGAATGCGCCGCGTGATGAAAACCATGCGGCTCGTGCGATCGGCTGACGGCCAGCGCTCGAGCCAGGCCGGCGGATGAAAGACGTGCTGCACGCCGTGGATTACGGCCGGGCGCTGTGGACTCTCGGCGATATGGACGATGCCTTTCAGGCGTAGCAGGTCGGCACCGCAGTGCTCGGCCAAAGCTTCGAGAAAGAGCGTCAGCGCCACGGCCCGGATCGGTTCGGTGCGCGCGATCGAATAGGTTTTGATCTCGGCATCGTAGTGGTCGTGGGTATGTTCTCGCGCCGGCGCCAACCATGAACTGATTTCGAGCGCTCCATCGTCGGCACCACGCAACGGCGCGTCAAAGAGATTTTCGGACTCGATCCGGCCATGCACGGCACGCAAGGTCGCCGCGCCCGGATTGAGCGCGGCAAGACGGCCGAGCAGGGAACACGCAATTCCATCGATCAGATCGAGCTTGCTGAGCACGATACGATCCGCGACGGCGACCTGTTTGCGTGAAATCGCTTCCCGTTCGAGCGTGGCCTCACCCAGCACGGCATCGACCGTCGTCACCACGCCGCCCAGCACCACGCGCCCCGCAAGGTCGGTATCGGTCATCAGGGCGTGCAGGACCGGGGCGGGGTCGGCAAGGCCGCTCGTTTCGATGACGACGCGATCGAAGGCCGTGCAGGCGCCCTGGTCACGGCGATGCAGCAGGTCTTGCAAGGTTTGGGTCAAGTCGGTGCGGACCTTGCAGCACAAACAGCCAGTAGTGAGTGCAACGACATTGTCTTCACTGGTTTCGATCAGCTCATGATCGAGCCCGATTTCGCCGAATTCGTTGATGATGACGGCGGTGCGCGAGAATTCCGGCTGCCGCAACAGATGGGCCAGCATGGTGGTCTTGCCACTGCCGAGAAAGCCGGTGAGCACCGAGACCGGAATGGGTGTCGTCGCCTTCATTACAGCACTAGAGGTGCAACTGCGACGCGGACAGGGTTCGACGCGTACCCGGGATCGAGCGCCTCGCGGACTTGACGCAGGACGGCCAACAGCGAAATGGCCGAACGCGTGCGGCCGTCGATGGTCACCAGCCAACGGAACATCGAGTCCGCCGCCGCCGGCTCGATCCCGATCTGTTTTGTGCTGCAGATGACGACCACGCGATCGCACGTCTCTTCGACATTGCCGGCCACGTGCCAAGCCGCGAGGCTTTCAGTCATGAGCGCACCCACAAGCGCGATCGGCACGCCGCTCATAACGCCGCCCCGGAGAGCGTTTGCGACGAGATTTTGCGCTTGAGGTAACGGCCATCGCCTGTACTGCCGAAATACCGGCCGTGCTCCACCATAACCTTGCCACGCAGAATGGTCGTCACCGGCCAAGCAAAGATGTCGTGGCCCTCCCACGGCGTATAGTCGGTCTCGTGCAGATCGGCAGCGCGGACCTTGCCGCGCCGCGTCGAATCGAGGATCGTGATGTCGGCATCGCTCCCGGGCGCGAGCGCGCCCTTGCGCGGATAGAGCCCCATGATCTTGGCTGCATGGGTCGAAACCAAGTCGACATAATGCGGCAGAGAATAGCCGCGCCGCGCGACCATTTCGGTGAACATGACGCCAAGCCTCGGCTCGACACCGGAATTGCCGCCAGTCGTGTCGTCGATGCGGTTGCCGATCGTCTTATCTTTGAGCGTGCAGCACAGCTCATCGGTGGCGATGCAATGGATCGCGTCGTTGGCGGTGCCCTGCCACAACGCCTTCTGGTCCTCCAGCGACTTCAATGACGGATAGGTATGATAAATTTGGCCGTTGGGACGTTTGTAGTCCTGCGCCGAATAGATCAGATATTGATGCAGCGTCTCGCCATAGACCGGCAATCCTTTGCTGCGCGCCTCAGCGATGGCGGCAACGCCGGTCCCGGCGGAGACGTGCATCATATAAAGCGCGGTGCCGGGCACGCTCTCGGCGAGGCGTAAGATGCGACGGAAGCTCAAATCCTCAGACAGCTGATTGTGGACTTCGGCCAGATTCTCGAAGCCGACGCGGCCTTCGCGCACGAGCTTGGCGTACATGTGCATGACGATGTCGTTGTCTTCGGCATGGATGACACCGAGCCCGCCTTCCTTAGCCAGAATCTGGAACGCCTCCCAGATATCGCCGAAATCGATCATGCGGCCGCTGCGCGACGGCAGGATGTTGGTGGTGAAGATCTTCAGCGTCGGGTAGCCGGCCTGGATCGCCTCGGCGAGTTGACTGGAAAATTCCGGCGGCGGCTCGGAATGCAGCATGATGTGGTAGGCGAAGTCGCAGGGGCTTTTGCCGACGAAATCCTTGTCGCGCGTCTCGACGGCCTCGCGTGCCGTGGCGCCGTCGCGCCAATAGGCAAAATCGATGAACGTGGTGGTGCCGCCGTGCAGCGCCGCACGACCGACCTGCTCCGGTCCAGCCGTGACAAGCGGCGTGCCGTCGGGTTTGATCCAAACATGATGCAGATGCACGTGCGGGTCGATGCCGCCCGGCATCACAATATGTCCCTTAGCCTCGATGACGCGCCCAGCGGATTCGACCGATAGCGCACCGGCTGCAGCGATGGCGGCGATGGTTTCACCGCTGATCGCGACATCGCCATTAACAACGCCTTGTGGCGTCACAACGTCGCCGCCGCGAATGATCAGATCGAACATCGCTCCCCCTCCTGCCGGGCCAGTAGTTTTTGATTATACGCTCGGCGGTCGCCGGGAGTTCGCGACGATCTGCATTCGATGATGCTGCGAGCCTATGAGCGACTCCAAACCATCGAGCGCGCGCTTTCGAGCAGTTGGGCTGCCGCTGCAAAACCGATCGAACCAATTCCCGTACCCCGAGCGTACCCCAGCTGGGTTACTCGGAAGATCGTCTCGATCTAAGTGGTTGAAATATTTGGCTCCCCGGGCCGGATTCGAACCAGCGACTAACCGGTTAACAGCGGCTTTTGGTGCTGCCTGGTTCCGAATAGCCTGTCGGCGGGTTTGCACCATCGAAGGGGAAGGGCACGTACACATTGCGTACACGGTCCAAAACGCGGAGCTAATTGTCATCATAAATAGCTGTTATTTATCAATTATTTAATTTGCCAAAACGCCGTTAATTCCCTCTTGCTCCCAGTCGAGCGGCATCTCGGTGAGCGCGACGCCGGCGGCCAAAATCTCGTCGAGCAGGTCGCCGTGTTCCGGCGGATAGACGTACGCTTGAATCGGGGTGTACCAGGCCGCGATTTCTTCCGCTGGAATTTCGCGTTCAACTGAGGAAGCGGCAGCCATTCTGATCTCGGCGGGAAAGCGAATAAGCGAAAATTGGCCGTCCGGCTGTACAATCCGGCCCGGTCTTTGCCGGTCGCTCAATAGGATTAGCTGAAAATCGCCCACCTACAACCCCTAGGTCTAGGTGAGATTGCTGGCGAATGCCGCGCGGCCCGACCTTCTGGCTGCGGATGAGGCGCGGCCTGTCGATACGCTGCCCTGACTTGTCATCACCGGGCTTGATCCGTTGGTCCATGCTGACTCGCACCACACCCGGCGGCGCCCCATGGATTGCCGGATCAAGTCCGGCAATGACGCGTAAAGGGACCGCAAAAGCGCCGTCACTTTTCTGTTGACATTCGTCTCTGCATCAGTTACGCACGAATATCTCGCCCGCCTAAGGGACGTGTTCTCGAGGCACACCTGAATACGGGGCGAGTGCGGTACCTGCGGGCGGATTTGCACTCCGTTCCCGGGCGGCCCTGGGAAGACGCCCGGCCGGCATGACGACCGGTCTACGAGAAGCCCGTTGGACTGGGACAGGCGGAGACGGATAACACCCGTCTTTTAGCCAAGTCCCAGGAAGCGCGGCCTGGGGCTGAGCGGTGGCGTTCGTTCGCCTATGCAAGAGCCGCGGCGGAGCGCCGGTAGGCGTGCGCGCCCGTAGCGCGCCCACGCCCAGAGCGCGAACAGATGGCAACATCTGTTTGCGTGGCGTGGAACGGGACAGTTGCGTCTATCAGCGCTCCGCCTCCCTTTTTATGTGCAGCGTAAGTGGACCGCATGGAACGAAGCGAGTCCGGGAAGCAGGTTGCGAATTAAACCGCCGCCGTCGCGTTGCGAGCACAGCGTTTGTGGCGTCGGCAAACTCGGGCGCTCCGGCGCCGCGAGAAAGACTTTCCATTTCACCTCTCCCCGCCGCGCGGGGAGAGGTCGAGAGAGCGTAGCGAACGAGGGTGAGGGGGCCTCTCCGCGATTCTGAGCGCCGCAATTCCGCGCCCGGCCGAGGGGCCCCCTCACCCCACCCTCTCCCCGCACGCGGGGAGAGGGAGTAGCGAGCGGCGTGAGCGGATAAGGTAATTGTTGCAAAGCGGCACTCAAACCCGCAGAGTCGTGGGCGATTGCCGCGGGAACAATCGGGTTCCGTTCGGAGGGGTGGTTTGCACGGTAATTTGGCCAAGCGCGCGTTTCGGGTCGAGCTGATCAAGCCGTCGCATTACGACCGGGACGGCTATGTCATCCAGTGGCTGCGCTCGACCTTGCCGTCGAACTCGCTCGCCAGCGTCTATGGGCTGATGCGGGAATGCGCCGACAACCGCGTGCTCGGCCCCGACGTCGACATCGAGGTCGATGCCTGCGACGAGTGCAATACCATCGTCAATGTGGCCGCGGTGGCCAAGCGCATCCGTGCCGCCGGCGGCGGCATGGTGGGCTTGATCGGCGTGCAGTCGAACCAATTTCCGCGCGCGCTCGATCTCGGCCGGCAGTTCCGCGCGCTGGGCCTGCCCGTGGTCATGGGCGGCTTTCATGTCTCCGGCTGCATTTCCATGCTGCCGACTTTACCGGCGGATTTGCAGGAAGCGCTCGATCTCGGCATCCATCTGTTCGCCGGCGAGGCCGAAGGCCGCATGGCCGAAGTGTTGCGCGACGTCGCCGACGGCAAGGCCAAGCCGATCTACAATTATCTGGCCGACATGCCGGAAATGGCGGCCGCCGTTTATCCGATTCTTCCGCGCGAAGTCGTTACGCGGGTCGCCGGACATTATTCCAGCTTCGACGCCGGCCGCGGCTGCCCGTTCCAGTGCAGCTTTTGCACCATCATCAATGTGCAGGGCCGCAAATCGCGCTACCGCACGCCGGACGACGTCGAAGCCATCGTGCGCGCCAACGCCGCGCAGGGCATCACGCGATTTTTCATCACCGACGACAACTTCGCCCGCAACCGCAACTGGGAGCCGATCCTCGATCGCCTGATCGAATTGCGCGAGCGCGACAAATTCAACATTCGCCTCCTGCTGCAAGTCGACACGCTATGTCACCGCATCCCGGGCTTCATCGAAAAATCGGCGCGCGCCGGCTGCACCGCGGTGTTCATCGGCCTTGAGAACATCAATCCCGAATCCCTGATGGGCACAAAAAAGCGCCAGAACAAGATCTGGGAATATCGCGACATGCTGCTGGCGTGGCGGGCGCAAAAGGTCATGACCTACGCCGGCTATATTCTGGGTTTTCCGACCGACACGCCGGAATCGATCGCGCGCGACATCGAGATCATCAAGAAGGAATTGCCGGTCGACATTTTGGAGTTCTTCTATCTGACGCCGCTGCCGGGCTCGGAAGATCACAAGAATCTCTTCATGCGCGGGGTGGCGATGGACCCCGACATGAACAAATACGATCTCGAGCACGCCTGCACCGCGCATCCTTTGATGTCGAAGGAAACGTGGATGAA